>Ga0209694_1000037_pt1 | contig 259539 bp, 201 predicted proteins | sample GluameincwithD2O_FD_187499 | JGI IMG/M metagenome (GOLD analysis project Ga0209694, IMG submission 187499) | Mouse cecum microbial communities from Vienna, Austria - Glucosamine amended microcosms incubated with D2O (SPAdes) (version 2) | ecosystem: Host-associated > Mammals > Digestive system...
CTACGAAAGTGGGAAAGTAGATAACCGCCCCCTCTAAACCGCGGACCGGATCCTGTCACAGAGACAGCTTCCGGCCCGCTTTTTTTATATCCCTTCTTCTGCAATTACTCTGCTTCGGAATATCCCCACCCCCCCCAGCAATCCTCACCGCAATCCCCCACCAATCGCAATCCCCCCGCGCTCCGGCATCCACCTTTTGGTTTGGCCGCTTTGGCTAAGATTGTCGGTTTTAGGTATATATTGTTATAAAGCATCTAAAAAAGTTTGGGGAGTTTTGGGAAATTTTGACTATATTTGCACTGCGATTCGGGATTTTTGTGCCCGTTGGAGTCCTAATGTTGGCTTATCGCACTGGAATACAGTGTATTATAGTAAAGAAACCGTATTAATTACTTTATGATAGCATTGGCAATTCAGAATGTGACCCTTGCTGTTGTGGCGCTCTTGACGGGCGTTGCTCTTGTCGCCATCGCTTTATGGCTTGCGGGTCTCATTTCTCCACGTTCGTTCAACCCGCAGAAGGGTGAGGCTTATGAGTGCGGTATTCCTACCAGAGGTGAGTCTATGGCTCAGTTCAAGGTGGGATATTATCTTTTTGCCATACTCTTCCTGATGTTTGACGTAGAAACCGTGTTTCTCTATCCCTGGGCAGTGAGAGTCCATGAGCTTGGAACCTCAGGCCTCACGGCGATCGCAGTCTTTTTTGGAATCATTGTGCTGGGCCTTGTCTATGCCTGGCGGAAAGGAGCTCTTGAATGGAAGTAACTACTCAAGGCATGCCCTACGAGGCATGGAAGGACAACGAATACATCGAGGATCTTGTCAAGAAACTTCAGGAGAGCGGCACCAACGTGGTTGTCGGTTCTTTTGACAAACTTATCAACTGGGGGCGTTCCAACTCTATCTGGCCGCTCACCTTTGCCACCAGTTGCTGCGGCATCGAATTTGTGTCGCTTGGAGCCGCCCGTTATGACATGGCGCGATTTGGCTGGGAAGTTGCCCGTGCATCGCCACGCCAGGCCGACTTCATGATGGTGGCTGGTACGATTGTCCACCGCATGGTGCCCGTGTTCCGCCGTCTCTACGATCAGCTGGCAGAGCCGAAATATGTGATTGCCTGCGGCAGCTGTGCCATCTCAGGCGGTCCGTTCAAGAAGAGCTATCACGTGGCTATGGGCATTGAGGATATTGTCCCGGTAGATGTATTCATCCCCGGCTGTCCTCCCCGTCCGGAAGCCATGATCTATGGTATCATGCAGCTCTCACGCAAGATCAAGGTCGAAAAGTTCTTCGGAGGTGTCAACCGCCAGGAAAAGCAGGCCGAATTTCTTAAAGCACATCCGGTTCCCGGAGTGAACGACTGATTTCATTGATAATACACCACATTATTATACACATATAATATGTCCAACATCCGGGAAAAGATCTCAACGCTGTTGCCTGAGGCTGTCATTGAAGACGGCGATATAATGCAGGTGACCGTACCCGACGCCAAGTGGCACGATTTCGCGAAGACCCTTCGCGATGACGCTGACCTCTCATTTGATTTCCTTGTGACAATCGTGGGTATGGACTGGAAGGAAAACGGTATGGGCTGTGTCTATTACCTCACTTCCACAAAATTCAACACTCACCTCGCCGTGAAGGTCATGGCCACCGGCGACCGTGAGCGTCCGCTCATCCATTCGATTTTCGATCTCTGGGCCATCGCTACCATTTATGAACGCGAGGTCTATGACTTCTTCGGGATCATCTTCATCAACAACCCCGATATGCGCCGCCTCTTCCTCAATCTCGACTGGAAAGGCTATCCCCTGCGCAAGGATTATGACGAAGATCCTTCGATCAACCCTGTCTCGATTGAAAACGAACGCCAGACTGACTTCACCGACGTCTGGACCGAGACTGCCGACGGAAAAATCGAAAAGCACGAGCGCCGCATCTTCCAGCCGGAAGACTTCGTGGTCAACATCGGCCCGCAGCACCCGGCAACTCACGGTGTGCTTCGTTTCCGCACTGCAATTGACGGCGAGACCATCAAGAAGATCGATATCTACCTCGGCTATATCCACCGCGGAGTTGAAAAGATATGCGAGAAGCTGACTTATCCGCAGACCCTCCACTTCATGGACCGTCTCGACTACTTCTCGGCGCATCCCTATCACCATTGTCTCTGCATGCTCATCGAAGAGGCCGCAGGCATCGAAATTTCGCGCCGTGCCCAGGTGATCCGAGTGCTCATGGACGAGCTTTCGCGCATCGCCTCCCACTGTCTCTTCATCGGCACCTACTGCATGGACCTCGGCGCGACCACCATGCTCTTCTACACCCTCCGTGTCCGCGAGCAGATTCTCGACATCATGGAGAAGACCTGCGGCGCGCGCATGACTTTCAACTATGACTGCATCGGTGGTGTAATGCAGGATCTGCATCCCGACTTCGTGAAGGATGTCCACGCGCTTCTCGACGTGCTCCCCGCAAACATCAAGGAGTACAACAAGATATTCACCGGCAACGTCATTGCCCGCAACCGAATGGAAAACGTCGGTGTGCTCACCCGTGAAGACGCCATCTCCTGGGCTGTGACAGGCCCCAACGGCCGAGGCTCAGGCTGGGCCTGCGACGTGCGCAAGTGTGCCCCCTACAGCATCTACTCCGAACTCGATTTCGACGAAGTGGTGCGCGAAGAAGGCGACTCGATGGCCCGTTTCAAAGTCCGCATGGACGAAATGGTCCAGAGCGCGCGCATCATCGCACAGCTTGTCGACAACATTCCCGAAGGCGATTACTGCGTGAAGGTGCCCAAAGTGCTCAAGCTCCCCGTAGGCCACTGGTTCAAGATGGTCGAAGGCTGCCGCGGCACGTTCGGAATCTATCTTGAAAGCGACGGCACAACAAGTCCCTATCGTCTTAAGATAGCACCTCCGTGTCTTCCTGCCGCAGCCGTGGTCGACCACATCACCGACGGACAGAAGATCGCCGACCTTATCACAATCGGAGGTTCGCTTGACTATATTGTTCCTGACATCGACCGCTGATCCGGATCTGATGCCGCAGAAACAGAGATTCAAGTGAAAAATTACGAGTCAAAAAAACACAGAGAGTAAACTATAAGTAACTTTTCAATATGCAAGACTTATCAGTAGGAACCGCCTGGCTTCATTCTTTCCTCACGGACTACATCCCCGAATGGGCTGCCGTGACCCTCGAATGTCTGCTCATCGGAGTAGGGTTGATGCTGCTCTATGCAGTCCTGGCCCTTTTCTACATTCTTTTCGAGCGTAAGGTGTGCGCCTATTTCCAGTGCCGTCTCGGCCCGAACCGTGTTGGCCCCTGGGGCTTGATGCAGAGTATCGCCGATATGTTCAAGATTCTCATCAAAGAGCTTATCTCGCTGAATCATATCGACAAATTTCTCTTCGCCTTGGCTCCATATTTGGTAATCATAGCCTCGATGCTCGCGTTTGCCGTGCTTCCGTGGGGCAATGGACTTCAGATCATCGACTTCAACGTCGGCATCTTCTTCCTCCTTGCCGTCTCTTCGATCGGCGTGCTTGGCATTCTTCTGGCAGGATGGTCGTCAAACAACAAGTTTACCCTCATCGGCGCCCTCCGTTCAGGCGCGCAGATGGTCAGCTATGAGCTTTCGATGGGACTTTGCGTGGTGACGATGGTAGTCATGGCCGGCACAATGTCGGTAGGAGGCATCGTTGAAGCCCAGAACCATCTGTGGTTCATCTTCTCAGGCCACATCCCGGCCATCATCGCCTTTGTCATCTTCATGATTGCCGGCACAGCCGAAACCAACCGCGGCCCGTTTGACCTTCCTGAAGCCGAAAGTGAGCTTACCGCCGGCTACCACACCGAATATTCCGGTATTCACTTCGGATTTTTCTATCTTGCCGAATATCTCAACCTCTTCATCGTGTCAGGTGTCGCCGCCCTCCTTTTCTTCGGCGGCTGGATGCCTCTCCACATTCCCGGACTTGACGCGTTCAACCACGTAATGGACTATATACCATCGTTTGTGTGGTTCATCGGCAAGGCGATCGCACTTTCATTCATCATCATCTGGTTCAAGTGGACATTCCCCCGTCTACGCATCGACCAGCTGCTGACACTTGAATGGAAATACCTTCTTCCGATCAATCTGTTCAACCTTGTGCTCATGGTAATTGTTGTAACATTCGGATTGTATCTCTAAACACAAAAAATATCTCTCACACAAAATAAACTAACCAAACGGCCGGCCATCAGACCAACTGACAGGCCTGCTCGCCAAAAAACTATAAACGCGATGAGTGAAAAATTCGGCAAGATCGCCCAGGTAATCGGTCCTGTGGTCGACGTGATTTTCGATGGTGAAGACAATCTCATCCCCCCGATCTACACGGCTCTCAAGGTAACACGTCCGGAGGGAGGAGAGCTCATTCTCGAAGTTGAGCAGCATATCGGCGAAGACACCGTGCGCTGTGTGGCTATGGAGAGTACCGACGGTCTTCGCCGCGGAATGCGTGTCGACAACCTCGAACGTCCCATCGCCGTTCCGACCGGCGAGCAGGTGAAAGGCCGACTCCTTAACGTGATCGGCGATGCCATCGACCGTCTTCCCGAACTGAAGCGCGAAGAACTCCGCCCGATCCACCAGCCTGCGCCGAAATTCGACGATCTGACAATCGGCACCGAAATTCTCTTCACCGGCATCAAGGTCATCGACCTTCTCGAACCCTACAGCAAGGGTGGTAAGATCGGTCTGTTCGGTGGCGCCGGTGTGGGCAAGACAGTGCTCATCATGGAGCTCATCAACAACATCGCCAAAGGCCACAACGGCTTCTCGGTGTTCACCGGTGTCGGCGAGCGTACCCGTGAAGGCAACGACCTTCTGCGCGAGATGATTGAGAGCGGCGTAATGAAATATGGCAAGAAATTTGAAGAAGGCATGGAAAAAGGCGAGTGGAATCTCGCTGATGTCGACATGGACCAGGTGGCCCAGTCGCAGGCAACCCTTGTATTCGGCCAGATGAACGAACCTCCGGGCGCACGTCTGCGTGTGGCTCTTTCAGGCCTCACCGTGGCCGAGCAGTTCCGCGATCAGGACGGCGGTGGCAAGGACATCCTTCTCTTCATCGACAACATCTTCCGTTTCACCCAGGCCGGATCGGAAGTGTCGGCGCTCCTCGGCCGTATGCCTTCGGCTGTAGGCTATCAGCCCACCCTCGCATCTGAAATGGGTGCCCTGCAGGAACGAATCACCTCAACCAAAAACGGCTCGATCACCTCAGTCCAGGCCATCTACGTGCCTGCCGATGACTTGACCGACCCCGCGCCTGCCACCACCTTCAGCTTCCTTGACGCCACCACAGTGCTCTCGCGTAAGATCTCCGAGCTCGGCATCTATCCCGCCGTAGACCCTCTGGAATCAACCTCGCGAATCCTCGACCCGAACATCATCGGCGAAGACCACTACAATACCGCGCAGGCTGTCAAGCAGCTTCTTCAGAAATACAACGAGCTTCAGGACATCATCGCCATCCTCGGTGTCGATGAACTTTCCGACGAAGACAAACTCGTGGTAGCCCGCGCCCGTCGCGCCCAGCGCTTCCTCTCGCAGCCATTCCACGTGGCCGAGCAGTTCACCGGCCTGCCCGGTGTCATGGTACCCCTGAGCGAGACCATCCGCGGCTTCAAAATGATTCTCTCCGGAGAGATGGACGAATATCCCGAACAGGCATTCCTCAACGTCGGCACCATCGACGAAGCCATCGAAAAGGGCAAGAAACTCCTTGCGGAAGTTTCGAAATAAGCCTCCCTCCCCAGCAAACCACTCCACCCGAATCTCTCAAAACAGCAGATAAAGCATGATACTAAAAGTCATCTCGGCAGAAGACATCCTCTTTCAGGGAGAAGTCAAAGCAGTGCATCTTCCCGGTGCGCTCGGCGCCTTCACCGTCCTTCCCGGCCATGCCGCTCTGATCTCAACTCTGACCCCCGGTGAAATCCGCTACACCGCGGCCGCCGGAGGCGAAGAGCAGCGCATCAGCGTCAGTGGCGGAATAGTCGATGTCGACAGCAACATCGTGTCAGTCTGCATATATTAATAATGGTGATGATGAAACGAAATATTCTCGCAGCAATCGCAATGGCCTTTGTGGCCCTTCTGCTTCCCCTTGCGGGCCGCGCCTCCGGTCATGAGGCCGACTCCCAGGAGAAAAGCGGAGCCGTTGACGCCCAGGGCATCATCTTCGAGCACCTTGGCGACCGCTACGGCTGGGAAGTGCCGTTCAATCACCACAAGAGCATACCCCTGCCTGTAATAGTCTGGGGCAGTGACGGACTCCACGTATTCTCCTCGGCGCGAGTGGACCACGGAAAGGAATACCGCGACGGCTCGGCGCTTTTCCGCATAGCCGGAAAAGACAGCCCCTACAAGGGAAAAGTAGTGGAGATAATCGACGGCAAGGAAGTGAAACCCGCCGTTGACATCTCCATCACCAAAAACGTCTGCGGCGTCTTCATCGCAGTCCTGCTGGTCATCTGGAGCATCCTTTCGGTTGCCCGCTGGCACCGCAACCAGGGCCTCAAAGCCCCACGCAAGATGACCGGAGCCATCGAATTTGTGATCCTCTTCATCTATGACGGTGTCATCAAACCCACCCTCAAAAACAAGGCCAACAAATTCGCCCCCTATCTTCTGACAGTATTCTTCTTCATTCTCGTGATGAACCTCCTGGGCCTGATAGTGATCTTCCCCGGCGGCGCCAACCTCACAGGCAACATAGCCGTGACTCTCGTGCTTGCCATAATCACCTTCCTGATCACCAACATCTTCGCCACCAAACACTACTGGAAAGAAATCTTCAACCCCGATGTGCCCTGGTGGCTCAAATGGCCCCTCCCGATCATGCCTATCATCGAAATCTTCGGCGTGTTCACCAAACCCGCAGCGCTGACAGTCCGTCTATTCGCCAACATGATGGGCGGCCACATGATCGTGATCGTGCTCACCCTCCTCATCTTCATTTTCGCAGCTATGGGTCCGGTCGTGACCGGCGCCACAGCCGTGGTCAGCATCATCTTCTCGGTGTTCATGCTTCTGATCGACGTGCTTGTGAGCTTCATCCAGGCCTACGTGTTCACCATGCTCTCGACCCTCTTCATAGCCCTCGGCCAGGAAGAAGGCCATCATGAAGACCACAAGAAGGAAGAAGACCCCCACGCCCCCGGCCTCCCGGCCTCCACGGGCACAGAAACCCACGCATAACCAAAAAAATCAAAATAACCCTTTAATCTCCCGCAATTATGTTAGCAATGATTTTAGCAGCTATCGAAGGAACCCTCGGCATCGGCGTTTGCATCGGTGCAGCAATCGCAGCAATTGGCGCCGGCATCGGCATCGGCAAGATCGGTGGATCCGCCATGGAAGCTATCGCACGTCAGCCCGAATCAACCGGCGACATCCGCAGTAACATGATCGTTATCGCCGCCCTTATCGAAGGTGTGGCCCTCTTCGCTGTTATCGTTTGTATCCTCGCAATGTTTGTGGGCTGATCTCCAAGCTTCATCTATCTGAAAAATGGAACTTTTCACGCCTGATTTCGGTCTGATATTCTGGATGTTCGTGTCGTTCGCCATCCTCTTCTTCGTCCTGTGGAAGTGGGGCTGGCCGGCGATCATGAAAGGAGTGTCTGACCGAGCCGACCTCATCGACAAAGGTGTGGAGTATGCTCAAAATGCCAAACAACAGCTTGACCATGCCCGCGAAGAGGCGGATAAATACATAGCCGACGCCCGTCGCCAGCAGGCCGACATGCTCCGCGAAGCCGACAAGATGAAAACCCAGATCATCGAAGAAGCCCGCTCCGCAGCGCAGACCGAAGCCAAAAAGGTGATGGACGCAGCAAAAGTGTCAATCGAACAGGAACGCAAGCAAGCCGAGCAGCAGTTCCGCAACGAAGTCTCGTCATTTGCCCTCGACATCGCACAGAAAGTCGTCCGCAACCAGATGAAAGACGAAAAAGCCCAGGAACAGCTCGTAAGCTCTCTGCTTGACGAAATGGAAAAACAGAACTGATATCCCTCCAGCCGTACCGGGCCGGCAGCCACTCTGGCCGTCAGCTCCGGAACGGCAAGGGCAAGAACCTCAGCTCCGCATTTCCGGCAGCCTCCCCTCTAAACTTCCACTACTCTCATCATCCGTTAACCCTAAGGTTCCAACCACCAAGCAATGAATCAAGGTCTCATCCCAAGCCGATACGCAAAAGCGCTTTTCGAGTTTGCCTCCGAGAAGAAGGCCGACCGACGCATCTATGACCTGATGCACGCACTTGAAAGCTCCTTCGCTTCCGAGCCGTCGCTCCAGCAGGCCGTAGGCAACCCCTTCATCCCTGCAGCCGACAAGATGAAACTCCTGACAACCGCTGCCGGAGCCTCAGGAAACGATGAAGTCTATGCCCGCTTCCTGCAGCTTTTAGCTGACAACAACCGCCTTGATGCCGCCCGTGACATAGCTCTCGCCTACATGAAGCTATATCGCAGCCAGCATCACATCTACCTTGTCACCGTCACCTCTGCCGCCCCGATGGCGCAGGCCGAGGAAGAACGGCTACGCAAACTCATCCTCCGCCATCTCGACGGCGGAACAATGGAGTATCACCATCGCGTCGACCCCTCCCTCATAGGAGGCTTCACCGTAACAATCAACAACGAGAAGCTTGACGCCTCTGTGGCCGATGAACTCAAACAATTGCGTCTGAAACTTTTAAGCAACTAACCAACTTCACATCCCCCTCATACCAAAATGATAAACCCAAGCGAGATTTCTCAGGTCTTAAAACAGCAGCTGGAGAACGTCAGCTCCAAAGTGTCTTTCGAAGAGACAGGAGTTGTTCTGGAAGTAGGCGACGGAGTAGCCCACGTCTACGGTCTCGACAATGTCTGCGCCAACGAGCTTGTAGAATTTGAAAACGGAGTGAAAGGTGTAGCCCTCAACCTTGAGGAAAGCAATGTGGGTGTCATCCTCCTCAACGAAATCAACAACGTTACTGAAAACATGACCGTCAAGCGCACAGGCGAGATCGCCTCGATCCACGTAGGCGACGGCGTGTTCGGTCGCGTGATCAACGTACTCGGCGAACCTATCGACGGCCGCGGCCCAATCCAGGGCGAACTCTTCCCCATGCCCCTCGAACGCAAGGCCCCCGGCGTTATTTTCCGTCAGCCCGTCAAGCAGCCGCTCCAGACAGGTCTGAAAGCAATCGACTCAATGGTGCCCATTGGCCGCGGACAGCGCGAGCTCATCATCGGCGACCGCCAGATCGGCAAGACAGCCATCGCCATTGACACCATCATCAACCAGCGCGCAAACTTCGAGGCAGGAAAACCTGTCTACTGCATATACGTGGCCATCGGACAGAAAGCATCGTCCGTAGCAGCCATCGTTGAGACCCTCCGTCAGCACGGAGCGCTCGACTACACCGTGGTAGTCGCAGCCACCGCCGCCGACTCCGCATCAATGCGCTACTACGCCCCCTTTGCCGGAGTAGCCATCGGCGAATACATCCGCGACACCGGCCGCGATGCCCTCATCGTCTATGACGACCTCTCGAAGCAGGCCGTGGCCTATCGTGAGATCTCGCTCATCCTCAAGCGCCCCTCAGGCCGCGAAGCATATCCCGGCGATATCTTCTATCTCCACAGCCGTCTGCTCGAACGTGCCGCCAAGATCATCGACAACCAGCAGGTGGCAAGCCAGATGAATGACCTTCCAGCCTCGCTCAAAGACAGAGTCAAAGGCGGCGGCTCGCTCACCGCGCTCCCTATCATCGAGACCCAGGCAGGTGACGTTTCGGCCTACATCCCCACCAACGTGATCTCGATCACCGACGGCCAGATCTTCCTCGAAACCGCTCTCTTCAACCGAGGCATCCGCCCGGCCATCAACGTAGGTATCTCCGTGTCGCGTGTGGGCGGTAACGCGCAGATCAAATCAATGAAAAAAGTGGCCGGCACGCTCAAGATCGACCAGGCACAGTTCCGCGAGCTCGAATCGTTCACCAAATTCGGCGGCGACATCGACCCAGTGACCGCCCGCGTCATCGACAAAGGCCGCAAAAACGAACGCCTGCTCATCCAGCCTCAGTACGCCCCGATGAAGGTCGAAGACGAAGTGGCCGTCATCTACTGCGGCACCAAAGGGCTGCTTGAAAACGTGCCCCTCGACAAAGTTGCCGAGTTCGAGAAAAACTTCCTCCAGCTCGTCAACACAAAATATCCCGAAGTCATGGAGTCAATCCGCGCCGGAAAGCTTGATGACGACATCACCGCCAAGCTCACCGAAGCAGCGGCTGAAATTTCGGGATCATATAAATAAGAAGAACAGCAACCAAAGCTCACATGGCAACACTCCGCGAACTAAAAGGACGAATCGGCTCCGTGGCTTCCAGCGAGAAGATCACGGGCGCGATGAAGATGATCTCCTCGGCCAAGATGCACCGTGCCGAGGGCGATCTCCGTCGCCTCCTGCCATTCCGCCAGCAGATAGAGAACATCATAGGCAACCTCCTCTCAGCCGACGCCGAGTTCTCATCACCCCTCACCGAGGCGCGTGACGTTGCCTCGGTTGCAATCGTGGTCCTCGGCAGTGACGACGGTCTCTGCGGAGCCTACAACATCAATATCTACAAGGAACTCGTCAAATCCATCGGCCAGCTCCGCGAAATTTACGGCGACCAGGTCAGGATCACTCTGATCCCCGTAGGCCGCAAAATGGTCAAAGCCGCCGGACGCCTCACCGCCCTGCCCGGCATCACCGTGAGCCACGCTGAAGGAGTCGATTCCAAATCAAGCGGCGAAGCCGTCAAGCAGTTCACCCGCAGCCTTGAAGAACGCTTCATCGCAGGCGAGTTTGACAGCGTGAGAATTCTCTACATGAACTTCCAGTCGGTCAGCCGCCAGCGTCCCCGCTGCGACGCCCTTCTCCCCGTCTGCCCCGAATCATTCGCGGCCGAAGGAGCCAAAACCCTCTGCCGGCCCTACATCTTCGAGCCTGACGCCCCGACGATCTTCGTCTCCGTCCTCCCGATGTTCCTTCTGGCCGTCATGCAGGAAATCTTCACCGAAAACCGCGCCTCGGAGCAAGCCGCCCGCATCATGGCCATGCAGAGTGCCAACGACAACGCCAAGAAACTCCTCGAACAGCTTCAGCTCGAATACAACAAACTCCGCCAGCAGAGCATCACCACAGAGCTTCTCGACATAGTCGGCGGACAGGTAAGAGACTGACACGGCGGCAAAGCAAAAAAAATAATCCGATCATAACATCCACAGCACATAACCGAAAGAGTACAATTGACATGGGAAGTGTAAAAGAGTATTTCTCAAATCTTGGATCCGGCATAGCCAGCCTTGTAAAAGGCATGCAGGTAACCGGTAAGGAATTTGTCACCCCCAAAATCACTGAAGAGTATCCCGACAACCGAGACAATCTGCCTGTCGCCGACCGCTTCAGGGCAATCCTTACACTCAAGTATGACGACCAGGGCGACCACAAATGTATCGCCTGCGGCACCTGCGAGCGTGTCTGCCCCAACAACACCATCTCCCTCGACATCAAGACCGTCGAAACATGGGACGGCAAAAAGAAAAAGAAACTCGACAAATATCACTACGATCTCGGAAGCTGCACCTTCTGCCAGCTTTGCGTGACAAACTGTCCGACTGACGCCCTTGAATTCAGCAATGACTTCGAGCAGGCGCTCTACACCCGCAGCAAACTCGTCAAGCTTCTCAACTATCTCCCTGAAAAGCCCGAACCTCAGCCCACCCCTGAGCAGATCGAGAAGATGAAAGCCGAGAAAGAAGCCAAAATAGCAGCCGCCAAGGCAGCCGCCGAAGCCAAGAAAGCCGCCGCAGCAGGCGCAGCCGCCACATCGGCCGCCCCCGCAGCCCAGGCTCCAGCCGCTGACGACGCCGCCGCAAAGGCACTCGCCGCCGCAAAGGGCGATCCAGAAAAAGAGGCCAAGATCCGCGCTGCGCTCGAAAAAGCCGCTGCCCTCAAGGCAAAACGCGAAGCCGAGAAAAACGCCGGTGCCGCAAACTGAACCTCTTTTCATCACCAATCACGATAATTAATTACTATCACAGTATATGGAATCAGTAGGAAGTACAATCTTTTATTGGATAATCGCCCTGTCGATTGTCATCTTCTCGGTACTGACTGTCACCACACGCAAAATCCTGCGTGCGGCCACATATCTGCTCTTCGTCCTTTTCGCGACCGCAGCCCTCTACTTCAAACTCGACTACGAGTTTCTCGGCTCGGTTCAGATTGCGGTCTATGCCGGCGGTATAGTGGTCCTCTTCGTCTTTGCAATCCTGCTCACGACTCATCCCGGTGACAACAGCAAGCAGTTAACCTCGCGCAAAAAATTTCTCGGCCTCGTCGGCGCTCTCGCCACAGCCGGAGCCTGTGCCTGGGCCCTCTGCTCACGCTCTGCCGACCTCTTTACATCGCTGCCCTCTATGGCCAACCCGTCAATGCACCGCATCGGCGAAGCAATGCTCGGCACAAACTACGGACAATATCTTCTGCCGTTCGAGGCCGTCAGCGTACTGCTGCTCGCCTGCATAATCGGTGGTGTCGTAATCGCACGTAAACGCTAATTCAAACATTTCACCAATGGATATTACACTGATCTGGTATCTCGTTCCCGCAATCGTGATGTTTTGCTGCGGCGTCTACGGCTTCCTGACCCGCCGCAACATGATAGCCATGCTCATATCCCTTGAGCTCATGCTCAATGCGGTCGACATCAACTTTGTGGTCTTCAACCGCTATCTCTTCCCCTCCTCGATGGAAGGATGGATGTTCACCCTCTTTGGAATCGCCATCGCCGCAGCCGAGACCGCACTCGCAATCGCCATCATCATCAACCTTTTCCGGGTAAGCAAAAACATTGACGTCCGCGACGCAACAAAAATGAAAAATTAATCACGCCCTATGGATATTACAATACCTATTCTTATATTGGCAATCCCGCTCTTCATGTTCCTCCTCTTAGGACTGGCGGGAGTCAAGATGAGTCACAAACTCGCCGGTACGCTCGGAACGCTCGGCATGGGAACCGTGTTGGTCTTGTCCTATTACACGGCGTTCACCTACTACTTCTCAGGAAACCCTGAATTCATCGACGGAACCACACGCCTGCAGGCCGTGATCTTCAACCACACCTGGCTGCAGTTCACCCCCGCGCTCGCAATCCGCATCGGTTTCCTTCTCGACCCGATCTCAGCCATGATGCTCATTGTCATCCCGACAATCTCATTCATGGTCCACGTCTACTCGCTCGGCTACATGCACGGAGAGAAAGGCTTCCAGCGCTACTACGCCTTCCTTTCGCTTTTCAGCTTCTCGATGCTCGGACTCGTTGTAGCGACCAACATATTCCAGATGTACATCTTCTGGGAGCTCGTGGGCGCATCATCGTTCCTCCTCATCGGCTTCTTCTACACCCTCCCCTCGGCCGTATCGGCATGTAAGAAAGCTTTCATCGTCACCCGCTTCGCCGACCTCGGATTCCTCATCGGCATCCTCGTCCTCTCATACTTCACCCATCATCTCGACTTCCTCCCGATGACCCAGAACCCGCAGGCCGTCCTCGCAAGTTTCGAGGGCGTCACTTTCCTCGGCGCTTCCGGACTCACCTGGGCCCTCGTCCTGATCTTCACCGGAGGTATGGGCAAATCGGCCATGCTACCCCTCCACATCTGGCTCCCCGACGCGATGGAAGGCCCGACCCCCGTATCGGCCCTCATCCACGCCGCCACAATGGTTGTGGCCGGTGTATATCTCGTGGCCCGTCTCTTCCCGCTCTACATGCTTGAAGACGCCGCTCTGATGTTCATCACAGTGGTCGGAGCAGCAACAGCATTCTACGCCGCGATGGTGGCCTGCGCCCAGATCGACATCAAGCGCATCCTCGCCTTCTCGACCATCTCGCAGATCGCCTTCATGATGGTATCGCTCGGCGTGGCATCCAAAAACAACGTCGCCATCCACGAAGGTCTCGGCTACATGGCATCCATGTTCCACCTCTTCACCCACGCCATGTTCAAAGCCCTCCTCTTCCTCGGAGCCGGCTCGCTCATCCACGCAGTCCACTCAAACAACTACACCGCGATGGGCGGCCTGCGCAAATACATGCCTATAACCCACATCACCTTCCTCATCGGCTGTCTCGCCATCGCAGGCATCTGGCCATTCGCAGGTTTCTTCTCTAAAGACGAAATTCTCTCGGCCTGCTTCGCCAACGGTACTTTCTGGGGCATCTGGATGATGATGGTAGCCGCAATGACCGCCTTCTACATGTTCCGCATGTACTTCCTCGTCTTCTGGTGGGACAACCCCGACTACGAGAAAGAACACCACGGCCATCTTCCCCACGACCCCGGCTTCGCCATGACCTTCCCGCTGATCTTCCTCGGAATAGTCTCGATCATCGCCGGATTCATCCCCTTCGGACAGTTCGTCACCTTCGACGGCCACGAATATCACATCCATATAGACTGGTCTATCGCCGGACTCAGCATGGGAGTAGCCATCCTCTCGATTGCATTCTCAGCCTGGCTCTACATGAAGAAAAACGACAAGCCCCGGCGCATGGCCGACTCCTGCCGCTGGCTCTGGACAGCTGCAAACCGCCGCTTCTACTGGGACGAAATCTACCTTTTCATCACCCGCCGCATCATCTTCGACGGAATCTGCAAGCCCATCGCCTGGTTTGACCGCCACATAATCGACGGCACAATGGACGGATTCGCCTATGTCACCAACAAGGCATCCTACGCCATCCGCGGCTTCCAGAGCGGCAAAGTGCAGATGTACATCTGGTGGTATCTCATCGGAGCTGTCGTGCTCGGCATCATAACCGCCATCTGTGTCCTCTGAATCTGTTAACCTGTTAAGAAAAATATAGTAACGCGATATGTTTTCCAATATATTGATCTACTTCGTGGTGATCCCCGTGGTCATGCTGCTGGGACTCTTCCTCTGCCGGAACATCAAGCAGATCCGGGCAGTGGCAGTCACAGGCTCGGTTGTCCTGACAGCCCTCTCGGTCTGGCTTCTCGTCGACTATCTCGCACTCCGCGCCGCCGGAGCCACAGACCCCATGCTCTGGGTCGACTCCTGGCAGTGGTTCGCTCCGCTCAACATCAACCTCGCCGTTGGTGTCGACGGCATCTCGATAGCCATGCTCATCCTCACCGGCGTAATCCTCATCACAGGCAGCTTCGCCTCATGGGAAATCCCGCAGCCCAAGGAATTCTTCCTCTGGCTCATCCTCCTGTCGACCGGTGTCTACGGATTCTTCATCTCCATCGACCTCTTCACCATGTTCATGTTCTATGAAGTCGCCCTCATCCCGATGTATCTTCTCATCGGTGTCTGGGGCAGCGGCAACAAGAACTACTCGGCGATGAAACTCACCCTCATGCTCATGGGCGGATCGGCATTCCTCATGCTCGGCCTCATCGGCATCTACTACCACTCCGCTCCCGCCGGACAGCCCCTCACCTGGAACATCCTTGAGATTGCCCAGAACGACGCCATCAGCCACGGCTGGCAGACATTCCTCTTCCCGATGACCTTCGTGGGCTTCGGTGTGCTCGGCGCCATGTTCCCCTTCCACACTTGGTCGCCTGACGGCCACGCATCGGCCCCCACAGCAGTGTCGATGCTCCACGCAGGTGTGCTCATGAAGCTCGGCGGCTACGGCTGCTTCCGTGTGGCCATCTACCTGATGCCCCACGCCGCCAACGAACTGGCCTGGATCTTCCTCATCCTCACCGGCATCTCGGTTGTCTACGGAGCCTTCAGCGCCTGCGTCCAGAACGACCTCAAATACATCAACGCATACTCATCGGTGTCACACTGCGGTCTGGTGCTCTTCGCCATCCTCATGCTCAACACCACAGCGATGACCGGAGCCATCATGCAGATGCTCTCCCACGGTCTTATGACAGCCCTCTTCTTCGCCCTCATCGGTATGATCTACGGACGAACCCACACCCGCGACATCCGCGAGATGGGCGGCATGATGCAGATCCTCCCTTATCTCTCGGTCTGCTACGTCATCGCCGGCATGGCCTCCCTCGGTCTCCCCGGTCTCTCCGGCTTCGTTGCCGAAATGACAATCTTTGTCGGATCGTTCGAACACTCTGACCTCTTCCACCGCGTCTTCGTCATAGTGGCCTGCAGCTCCATCGTGACAACCGCCGTCTACATCCTCCGCGTCGTAGGCAAGCTCCTCTACGGTCCCGTCTATGACCAGCACCACATGACACTCACCGACGCCAAGTGGTGGGAACGTGTAGCCACCGCCGGACTCATCGTCTGCGTGGCCGGCATCGGTTTCTTCCCCAACTTCTTCGTCGATCTTATCAAGTTCACTTTCAGCCCTGAAATCTTCACCGTTATCGGTCTGAACTAATCTATAGATTAATAGCAATGGATTACTCACAGTTTTTAGCACTCAAGCAGGAAATAGGATTGTTAATCGTATTCCTATTAGTCTTCCTCTATGACACTTTCTGCAGCCCCCGTTCGGCAAAAGCCGTCCCGATGATCGCAACCGTTCTCATGGGTGTGCTCGTCGCCTGGGGATTCTGCCCCGTGGTCAAGGCCCCTGAGACCGCCTTCGCCGGAATGTATGTCACTTCACCCGTGATGGTGGCTATCAAAAACATTCTCAACGTCGGCGTGTTCATCGTCCTCATCCAGTCCGTCAAATGGGCCAACTCCGAATTCACCGCAGTGCGCCGCGGCGAATTCTACGAACTGATACTTCTGACCCTCTTAGGCATGTATCTGATGATTTCGAGCCGCCACTTCCTGATGTTCATCATCGGCCTCGAAACTGCCTCGCTTCCCCTCTGCGCACTTGTCGCCTTTGACAAGCACCGCTATGAAAGCCATGAGGCCGCCATCAAATACGTCCTCACCGCCGTATTCTCTTCGGCAATCCTCCTGATGGGTCTCTCGTTTGTCTACGGTCTGGCCGGAACTCTCTACTACGACGGCATCACCGGAGCTCTCGCAGGCCGCATGGGCGTGATGCTTTCTGTGGCCCTCGCCTTCGTGATGGCCGGTTTCGGATTCAAACTCTCGCTCGTTCCCTTCCACCTTTGGACAGCCGACGTCTACCAGGGTGCACCCACATCGGTGACCTCATATCTCTCGGTCATCTCCAAAGGCTCGGCGGCTTTCGCCTTCCTTGTGGTCCTTACCCAGGTATTCGGTCAATTCTACGCCCAGGCATGGGAATGGATGCTCTACGCTCTGATCATCCTTACCATCACGGTCGGTAACCTCTTCGCCATCCGCCAGACCAACATGAAGCGCTTCCTCGCCTTCTCGTCGATCTCTCAGGCAGGCTACATAATGCTCGCAATCATCGGCGACAACAATATGGGCGTCTCGGCTCTCATGTTCTACACCCTCGTCTACGTCTTCTCCAACCTCGCCGCCTTCGGCGTGATCGGAGCCATTGAAAACGCCACAGGCAAGGTAGACATGACCGACTACAACGGTCTCTACAAGACCAACCCCCGTCTGTCGTTCACAATGATGCTCGCCATGTTCTCCCTCGCCGGCATCCCCCCGTTTGCAGGCTTCTTCAGCAAATTCTTTGTCTTCACAGCCGCCCTCAACGGAACCGCCTCAGCCGCTCTCTACGTGCTGGTGCTCATTGCCCTCATCAACACCATCATCTCCCTCTACTACTATCTGCTCGTTGTGAAGGCCATGTTCATCAATGAAAGCGACAGCCCGATCGCCACATTCCGCTCGGCATGCTCCGAACGTCTCGGCATGTGGATCTGCGTTGCAGGCATCATCGGCCTCGGCATCGTAAGCTACTTCTATGACTATCTCCTGACAGTCGTAGCCTGAACAGAATAATTACCCAGATCTGATAAAACTATCTCCGGCCGCAATGCGTTTTGCTTGCAGCCGGAGATTGCTGATAAAGGACAGAGGCCCGGACAGCTCTTCGCCTCTCGTTTCACCCACCTTCAAAAAAAACACTGAACCATGTTTCCTTCAGCACCCGGCCCAATCGGCGTTTTTGACTCAGGCTACGGCGGCCTGACCATACTCAAAGGCATCCGCGAAACTCTCCCGCAGTATGACTACCTCTATCTCGGCGACAATGCCCGCACTCCCTACGGCACACGCTCGTTCGACGTGGTCTACCGCTTCACCCGTCAGGCAGTGGAAGCCCTCTTCAGCCGCGGCTGCCAGCTGGTGATCCTCGCCTGCAACACCGCATCGGCCAAAGCCCTGCGCTCCATCCAGCAGAAAGACCTGCCCGGATGGGATCCATCGCGCCGTGTGCTCGGCGTGGTCATCCCCACGGTCGAAGCCCTCGGTCATATAACCAAAAACGGAAATATAGGCCTGCTCGGAACCCCCGGCACCGTAAGCTCAGGCACCTATGACATAGAGATCGCCAAGTTTTTCCCCCAGTTCCGCACCGTCTCCGTGGCCTGCCCCATGTGGGTGCCTCTGGTCGAAAACAAGGAATTCGACTCGCCCGGCGCCGACTATTTTGTGAAGAAATATGTCGATGAACTCTTCACCCAGGAGCCTGAAATAGACACCGTGATTCTCGGCTGCACTCACTATCCGCTGCTGATCGACAAGATCCGCCGCGAAATCGGCTCGCGCGCCACCATCGTCACCCAGGGTGAACTCGTAGGCGCCAGTCTCGCCGACTATCTGCGCCGCCATCCCGAAATGGATGCCAAGTGCACCAAAGGCGGCTCATGCGAATTCCTGACCACCGAAAACCCCGACAAGTTCACCGAACTCGCCGAAATATTCCTTCAGACACCTCTTAAGGCCTCCCGTATAGATCTCTGACCTTCCACCTGCTGCTGACCGACAACTAAACTATGTCTCTCCGCCACTCATTCATCACGTTTTTACCACTCGCACTGCTCGCCATCTCCTGCTCCGATGACTCTGACCGGGCTTCAGACGGAGCCGGAAGCCTGTCGCTTGACGTGACCGTCGACGCCACCTTGCGCGATCCGCTCACGCAGGAGATCATAGTGGCCTCGCCCTGTGTGCCCGAACAATCGCAGATAAGCGTGACGATGACAGCCGCCGAGGGTAGCTACTCCCACACATGGAAATCACTCTGCGATTTTCCCGCGCAGGATCTCTACTACTCCGGCTCATATCTTATAGAAGCAATCTCCGGCAAAGGAGCCGAAGGCTTTGACACTCCGTGTTACTCAGGCTCCGTCTCGGCCGTAGTCGAACCGGACCGCCGGCTGACATGGCCGCTGACAATGCACCTTGTCAGCAGTGCCTTTTCATTCGATTTCAGCCCCGCCATAACAGCCGGTATCGGTGAAGTCGCAGCCTTTGTCCACACTCCGGGCGGAGAATATCACCGCGTCAGCCCCGATGAATCGCGCCTGCTCTATCTGACACCCGGACAGACCGGGATATATCTTGACGTCATACTCCCTGACGGGCGGCATACCGCATTCAGAAGCCTTGACTTCTCAGCCCTTTCAGGCTGCTTTTATGAGTGTGAGGTAAGTGCCGACATCTCAGGCCCTGACCCCGTGCTCACCTGCTCGGCTCCCGGCAAGAGTGCATCGTTCACACTTAGCGCCGACTTCCTGTCAGCCCTTCCGCCATCTCTGACCGCTTCGGGCTGGACTCCCGGAAGCATCCTGACAGTGCCTGAGGGCGAACAGCCGGAAACTCCGGTCAGAGCAGCCGTCACCGCCGCAGCCCCGCTTTCGCATCTTTGGCTCTCGGTATCGTCGGCCTATCTCTCATCGCTGTCATTCCCGGTGCTTGTTGATCTGCTGCATCCCTCTGCGGAAGATGAAGCTGCCTTTGCTGCTGTCGGACTCATGTCCGATCTGACATCGGCCGGCGGATCGGTGGACTTTACCGCACTGATCGGAAAACTTGTCTTCCTGACTGACGATGAAGCCCTGTCATGTTTCAGCTTCATAGCCGAAGATGACTGCGGACGTGTCAGCGAGCCGCTGAGGCTGCAGGTGCAGACCACCGCCGTCGACATCTCGGTAACATCGGTCGGTGACGCTCCCGTCGGAGCCACATCCGCATCGCTCACGGTCAGCACCAGGGCCGTGGACTTCGCCTCAAATGTCGGGATCGAGATTCTTGATGCCGACGGTCTGTGGCAGCCGGCATCTGTGCTTGCGGTCAGACCGGCCGGCGATTCGTCATATGAACTTGAGTTTGCTATCCCTGACGGCAATGCCGACATCAGGGCCCGTATATTGTATTGCGAGGAGATCAGAGCCGAATTCACCGTAGAGCGCTGTATGCCTGAATTCGAACTTGTGGCAGATCCCTTCGCCACCTATGCCATGATCAGGGTCATGGCCCCGGACCAGGCTACGGTCGAGACAGTGGTGCGCCGGCTGATGCTCTACGTCGACGGGCGCAGGGGGCCGGTCCTCTTGCGTGACGAGGAAAGCGGAGTGCTTGCCTTGAGCGGACTTTCGCCAAACACCTCATACACGCTGACCGCAACCATGATGGACCGTCCGGATGCCTCTGACTTTACCCCCGGACAGCGCTTCACGACAGAAAAGGCCCCGGCGCTTCCTAATTCAGACTTTGAAGACCGTAAATCGGGAGTGGTCTATGACAGACTGCCGAGCGGAGGCCGCTATTCACAGACCGAAGTCGCTATCTACAACTGGCAGAACCGCGAGTCATTCTCACAGCAGGTTCCACAGAAGTGGGCCAACACCAACGCCAAGACTTTCAGCACACGCGCCTCTAATCATAACACCTGGTATATGCAGCCGTCGGTCTTCACGGTATCCGATGAGGTCAAAAGCGGCGAATTCGCCGTCTGCCTGCGCAGTGTGGGCTTTGATCTCAGCGGTGAGGATATTCCGGACTATGCGCAGACCGGCAGACCCTATCTGCAGTATTCTCCGGTGGTTCCGCATGTGGCCTGCCGTGCCGCGGGCAAGCTTTTCCTCGGAGAGTATTCTTTCAGCGCCTTCAGCATGGAGGAGAGCTATAAAGATGTTGTCGACTGGAAGTCGAGACCGCGGTCGCTTAACGGATTCTATAAATATGCACCCTCGCCTGACAGCCCGTCAGACACCGGAGTAGCCATTATAGAAATCTATGGCGATGTCGGCGGTGAGCTGCAGGTGATAGCCTCGGCCCGTACATATCTGCCTATAGCCAACAGTTATACAGCCTTCACGGCCCCGCTGTCCTACACCCGTTTCGGCATCAAGGCAAGCGGCATGAGACTGATGTTTGCCTCCTCGGCTTCGGTCGGCACCATTGCTGAAGAGACCGCCTCGATAGTCACCTCGGTTGATCCGGTCAAAGGGGCCTCTCTCGGAAGCTCTCTCTGGCTTGACAATATCAGTCTTGCTTACTGATGCCTGCTTCCCTCTTAGAAATCAATTAACTGCAAATATGAAAAAATTAACTGTCATCCTCCTTCTCTCTCTGTTTCTTTCCACCTCAGTGAGCGCTTCGGCCTCAGGCTGGGACATTTCAGACCTTCTCGGCAAAGTCTCTTCAGCCACCGCGTCTGACTCGACCAAGACCGGCTCTTCAAAAGGGGGCGGCCTCGGCGATCTGCTCTCAGGTGTGGCAAACGCTCTCGGTGTGGGAAGTTCGAAGCTTACCGTGGAGAAGATGGTGGGAACATGGAAATATGTCAATCCGGCAGTGTCGTTCAAAAGTGACAATTTCCTGCTCAAGGCCGGCGGTGCCGCCGCCGCACAGCAGGTAGAGGCCAAACTGGCTCCCTATTACAAGACCGCCGGTCTGACTTCGCTTGTCATGACCATCAATGCTGACTCCACTTTCACTTTCAAGGCCCGCATGATGACTCTGGGCGGCACGATCACCAAGGATGCCGAGTCAGGAAACTTCATTTTCAATTTCAAGGCCTTCAAAAAGATAAAGGTCGGCTCTATGGAGGGCTTTATTGTCATGAACGGCAACAGAATGGAACTCACTTTCGATGTCACCAAGCTCATGACGCTGGTTGAAAAGGCCGGCTCTCTTTCCGGAAACAGCACAATCAAAGGTCTCACCGCCATCCTTCAGCAGTATGACGGCATGACGGCCGGTTTCGAGCTTCAGAGGCAGAACTGACAGTCGGAAAACCTCGGATAAGAGCATGGTTTCTATCATAATACCCGCCTATAATGTGGAGATGTATATCCGGGAGTGTCTTGACAGCGCTCTCGGACAGACATTCACTGACCTGGAGGTGATTGTGGTTGATGACGGCTCTACCGACTCTACTCCGGAGATAATACACGGATATGCTGAGCGCGACAGCCGGGTGAGGGTCCTCAGGCGTCCCAACGGAGGTCTTCCAATTGCCCGCAATTCTGGTCTGGAAATGGCGCGCGGAGAGTGGGTGATGTTTCTCGACAGCGATGATGTGCTTTCGCCCTATGCCGTGGCCGTGCTGCTTGAGGCCGCCAGCAGGAGTGGCACCTCGTTTGTTGAGGCCCGATGGACCGAAGGCCCTGACACCTCGCGGATCAGATGGGCGGATACTCCGGCCGGTTTGCCGACGGTGTTCGGGCAGGAGGCTTATATAGAAAAGGTGCTCTATCAGGATGGAGCCTGCCCCTCCGTGTGTGGCAAGATCTTTGCGCGAAGTTTGTTTGACAGCGGCCTGAGGTTCCGCGAAGGCATCCTCTATGAAGACCTTGACATATTCTATCTTCTGGCCGAAAAGGCCGGGAAGACAGCTCTTATACCAGACTGCCTATACTTCTATCGCAAAAATCCGGTCAGCGTGACCGGCTGCTTCTCGCCGCGGCGCTTCGATGTGCTTGAAGTGACGGAGCGCATAGAGAAGCATATGGCTCTCCATCATCCCGCTCTGCTGCCCGCGGCCCGTGACCGCCGGCTGAGCGCGGCCTTTAATATGTTCGGTCTGATAGTAGCGAATGCCCCTGACGGACGCTATGCGTCGGTGGCCGATGAGTGCTGGCGGCTGATCAGGGCTTACCGCCGTGAGAGTCTGCTGAGTCCACGGGTGCGTTTGAAAAACAAGCTCGGAATAGTGCTGAGTTACCTTGGCCGCGGAGCGTTCGGACAGGTCTCGCGCCGTTTCTACGAAGGGAGGATCAGATGAGAGTGCTGACACTCGATTCCGCCGCATTTGGCCGTACATGCCGGGAGCTTGCCGCCTTGGTGGCCGCTTCGGGCTTCGAGCCGCAGCTGATTGTGGGCATACGCCGGGGCGGTGAGTATGTGGCCTGTGAGATGCGTCCATGCTTCTCGCGTGCGGCTCTCGGTTTTGTGGGCCTCCAAAGGCCGTCGACGAGCCGCAAGCGCATGTTCGGAAAGGTGCTCGGCCGTCTGCCGCGCCCTCTGCTTGACAGGCTCAGAATTATTGAGGCCTACGTCTTGGCGGGTCGCCGCAGGAGTGTCTCTGACCTGCCTCCGTTCCAGCTGCCATCTTCGCTTACGGGGCTTGGACAGATCAGGGTGCTGCTTGTGGACGATGCCGTTGACAGCGGAACGACCATGCTGCGAGTGGCCGAGGCGCTGAGGTGCGGGAATCCTGAAATTGAACTGCGCACGGCTGCCATAACCGTGACCACAGCCGCTCCGCTGACGAGGCCTGACTATACAATCTATGATGACAGAACTTTAATCCGTTTCCCGTGGTCGATGGACGCATGAAAATATCATCCGGAGCTTCACTCCCTGCTGAGGGAGCGCAGTGTGAGGCATCGCCCTGTGTGGTCGTCGATCTTGACGGCACACTGCTCCGCGGCAATTCGCTGCACATGCTGGTGCGCTTCATGGCCGCAGAACTGCGCCGGCGGCGGGGCTATTGGCGCCTGCTTCGCATAGGCGGTCTGCTCGGACTGCGTCGCCTCAGGCTGATAAGTCATACGGAAATGAAGCATCCGGTCCACCGCATGGCGGCCGAATCAATGACGGAAGCTGACATGGAGCATTTTGTCTCGGTGCTTGGCGCTGCTCTGAACCGGAAGCTGCTTGAGCGGCTCGACGGCTACCGGCGGCGAGGCTATCGGATTTTGCTTGCATCGGCCGCTCCTGACCTCTACCTGCCGCGGCTCACTGCTCTGACGGGCTTCGACGGTTTCATCGCCACTCCGCTTCCGGCTTCGGCTGGAGAGGCTTACACTGAGACTCGCGGGGAGCACAAACGGGATCTCTGTCTGGACTATGCCGCCCGCGAAGGGTGGACTATAGCCGTTGTGGCCACCGACCACCCTGATGATCTCCCTCTGCTGCTGCTGCCAGGCATCAGCCGTCTGCTCGTCAGTCCGGCTCCGGGCCTGCCGGAAGAACTGCGCCGCCGCGGACTGGATTTCGAGATCATATAGAATCGGATCTGCCGGGATGGAATAGCTACGGTGAGGTCTGCCTGGCTTGAGGAGTGACGGTTTTGTAATAAAAATGAGCGGGTTTTGTAATCAAAGGAGACCGCTGGGGCTGATGAGTGCCGCAACGGGTTGGCGGATTCTGAAAAATTGCCTAACTTAGAGGCTGTTTCATTAAGGGTCTCTGATTAGAGACTGCTCACTATCAGTGATTTCCTGCCGGACTATAAAACTCTATCCATACTTATGAAAAGAACAGTGCTGCCGGTCATCGCAATGCTTGCCGGCATATCAACGGCTTTTGCCTTCAACATCACAGGCCCGGACGGCAAACTTGACGTCAGCGTTGAGCTTGACGCTGAAGGCCGTCCGTGTTACTCGGTGACTCTCGACGGAAAGACCATGCTCCGCCAGTCGCCTTTAGGTTTCGAATCAAACATCGGCTCCTTCACTACATCGTCCTCCATCGTCCCCTCGGAGGTCAGGAGGGTTGAGGAACATTACACGCTTGACCGCATCAAGAAGAGCTCGGTCGATTATCGGGCCAATGAAGCGACGGTGTCTTTTGAAACTCCCGGCGGAGGCCGCTGGGAGGTAGAGTTCAGGGTGTCGGACCATGATGTGGCTTTCCGTTACCGCATACCTCGTCAGGGCGATACAGGGGCGATCTATATAAGCTCCGAGGCCTCAGGATTCCGTTTTCCGGGTGGCACCACCACTTTCCTTACGCCACAGCGCACGGCTATGGAGAACTGGAAGCGCACCAGTCCGTCGTATGAGGAGGTCTACACGGCCGATGCGCCTATGGACGCCGTCTCGCAATACGGCCGTGGCTACACCTTCCCCTGTCTGTTCAGAGTTGGCGATGACGGCTGGGTGCTCCTCTCCGAAACCGGGGTCGACGGCTATTACTGCGGATCGCATCTGAGCGACTACAGGCTCGACGGCCTCTATACAATAGCCTATCCCATGCCGGAGGAAAACAACGGCAACGGCAATGCGGGCGCCGCGATGGCTCTCCCAGGCTATACTCCCTGGCGCACTATCACCGTGGGCCGCGACCTCGCGCCGATAGTGGAGACCACCGTGCCCTGGGATCTCGTCAGCCCGCGTTATGATTCGGCCAACAGCTATGAGCCTGGCTGCGGTACATGGAGCTGGATTGTATGGCAGGACAAGAGCATCAACATGGAGGACCAGAAGGCATACATTGACTTCGCTCATGAGATGGGCTACAGATATGTGCTTGTAGACAACTGGTGGGACACTCAGATCGGGCGCGACCGTCTGCCGGAGCTTGCCGGATATGCCCGCTCGAAGGGAGTGAGCCTTATAATGTGGTACAGTTCCTCAGGCTACTGGAACGACATAGAGCAGGGCCCGATAAACTGCATGGACAATCCCATCAGACGCAAGGCTGAGATGCGCTGGCTGCGCAGCCTCGGAGTGAAAGGCATAAAAGTGGATTTCTTCGGCGGCGACAAGCAGGAGACCATGCGCTTGTATGAGGCGATACTGTCTGATGCCGATGACCACGGACTGATGGTGATATTCCACGGCTGCACACTGCCGCGCGGATGGGAGCGGATGTATCCCAACTATGTGGGAAGCGAGGCCGTGAGGGCAAGCGAGAACATGTATTTCACCCAGCAGGCCTGTGACGACGAGGCCTTCAACGCCACGCTCCATCCTTTCATCCGCAACAGTGTGGGCTGCATGGAGTTCGGCGGCTGTTTCATGAACAAGTATATCAGCCGGAACAACCGTGACGGTCACCGCCGCATGACCAGCGATGCCTTTCAATTGGCCACAACCGTACTGTTTCAGAATCCGGTGCAGAACTTCGCCATAACGCCCTACAATCTTGAGGACGCGCCGGCCGTCTGCATGGACTATCTGCGCGAGGTGCCCACCGTCTGGGACGAAACCCGTTTCATCGAAGGCTATCCGGGCCGCTATGTGGTGCTGGCGCGACGCCATGCCGACAAGTGGTACATAGCCGGCGTAAATGCCACCGACAAGCCCGTGACAGTCACTCTTGACTGCCTCGCCAAGGGTGAAGCCTATACGCTCTACTGCGACGATGCCGATCGTAATCCTGTCAGAAAAGATCTGACAGCCGGCAAAAAGGCCCCGTCGGTCACCATGCAGCCCGGCGGCGGCTTCGTAGTGATCAGATGAAAAAGTTTCGGGGTGGGGTTGCTCATGACAATCTTGTTTTGTAATTTTGTAATCTGCAATAGAAGTGATTGGTCCGCAGGCTGAAAAGCGACAGCCGGCCGTCGGGCTTCCGTCACTCACAGACTCATCTCCGGATCATGAAAATATTTACTACTGAAAATATACGCCACATTGACCGCGTCACCATCGACGACGAGGGTGTCAGCTCTATGGAGCTTATCCATCGGGTGGCCGAGGGTGTGGTCAATGAGATTCTCAGCCGCTGGCGTCAGTCGAAACCCACTATGGTCTTTGCCGGCGCGGGCAACAACGGCGCCGATGCCCTGATAGTGGCCAAGCTGCTGATCGAGGCCGGCTTCAATCCCCACGTGGTGCTCATCAATGTCAAGGGCGACTCTCTCTCGCGCGACTGCCGTATGGCCCGCGAGGAGCTGATGCGCATGGGCAATGTCTCGATGACTGAGATCGTGCACACAGCCCACATTCCGCCCCTTACCCCCGACCACCTTGTGATCGACGGCCTTTTCGGAACCGGCCTGCGCAATCCGCTTGAGGGTGGCTACATGGCTATGGCGCGCTACATCAACGAGTCGGGCGCTACGGTAGTGTCGATCGACGTGCCCTCAGGCATGTTCGGCGACTGGAACACCCGTGTGCTCGCGCGCAATGTGGTCCACGCCGATCTCACCATAGCCGTTCAGTTCCCCCGTCTCGCATTTTTCCTGAGCGACAACGCCGAGCTTGTCGGGCGGTGGAAGACAGTAGATATCGGTCTGAGCCGCAAGGCCATCGAGGAAACCACCACGAAATATTATCTCATAGAGAAAGATGACGTCTGCCGGGTGCTCAAACGCCGTCCTGATTTCTGCTCCAAGGCCGATTTCGGTCATGCGCTGCTCTTTGCCGGCTGCTACGGCATGATGGGAGCTGCCGTCATGGCTGCCCGCGGCGCTCTGCGCGCAGGGGTCGGCAAGCTGACGGTCCACTCGCCGCGCTGTGGTTTCGGCGTGATTCAGAATTCAGTTCCGGAGGCGCTTTTCCTGCCCGACCGCGAGGAGAACGTAATTTCCGACATGACCCCGCGCTTCAACTACACGGCTATCGGGGCCGGTCCAGGCATAGGCACCAACGATGCCACCAAGGGCGCGCTTGAAACTCTGATCAAGACCATCAAGCGCCCGATGGTTCTCGATGCCGACGCGCTCAACATCATAGCCCGCAATCCGGCGCTGATCGACCACCTGACTCCGGGGTCGATACTGACTCCCCATTCTGTGGAGTTCGACCGCATTTTCGGCTCGCAGGCTTCGGCGGAGACCCGTCTGCTGAAAGCTCTCGAAGTGGCCCATAAATACAAGCTGATCATTGTGCTCAAAGGCCGCTACAGTGCCACTGTGCGCCCTGACGGCAAAGTGTTTTTTAACTCCACAGGCTCGTCGGCAATGGCCACTCCCGGAAGCGGCGACGTGCTCACGGGCATCATCACCGCGCTCCTTGCCCAGGGATATAAATCGGAGACAGCCGCTACCGCCGGAGTCTATATCCACGGTCTTGCGGGTGACATAGCCGCAGCCGAAGAGGGCGAGTACGGCACCACGGCGGGCGACATAGCCGCCGCCACCGGCAAGGCCATCAAGTCGATTCTCGGCGCCTGATTCCGTCAGGCCGAGTCTGCACCGCAGGGTTTCTTACAAACAGATCTGTCATAATTCACAGCAATAACAGTCAAGATGAAAAAGCTACTATCAATACTGCTGCTCGGAGCGGCCGCCGCTGCTGTTCCGGCCGCTGCCCAGACTTCAACAAAACTTAGCGCGACAAAGGCCAGCGAGTATGGCCTGATCTACACTCTGCCGCTGACCGCCTTTGAGGTCACAGTGGCGGTTGAAAAGACCGTCAGCACTCCCGGAGAGTTCTATCAGTATGCGCGCCGTTATCTCAACGCGACTCCGATCCTCAAGCCGTCGACAAGCTGGCGCATCACCGAGGCGGTGGTCAATCCTATAGCCATAGCCGATGAGAAGGAACGCTATCTGGCCACATTCAAGGGCGGAGCCGGCACTTACATGACCGTGAGCGACCTGAATTTTCCGCTGTCGGTCAACGATGAGTCATACGAGGCCACAGTCAGCCTCTCGCCGCTTCCGCAGCCGGTAGAGGCCGAACCGACCATTCTGCAGCTTCCGGTGGCACAGCAGGCCATCACGCCTGAGATGATCCAGAGCAAGTCACTGGCCAAGCGTGCACAGCTTGCCGCCGACAAGATCTATGAGTTCCGCAACAACCGCAACGAGATCATCTCCGGTCAGGCTGACGCTATGCCCTCTGACGGCGCTGCCATGAAGCTTGCCCTTGATCAGCTTGCCTCGCAGGAAGAGGCTCTGACGGCGATGTTTCTCGGCACTGTCCAGAAGTCAGTCGAGGTCCGCACCTATACGGTCTATCTGCCTGACGACGGAGCTGTGAGCCGCAAGGTGGTGGCTCGCCTGTCGGCTTTGGACGGCCTTGTGGACGCCAATGATCTTTCCGGTGCGCCGATCTATATCTCGATCACTCCGCAGACCCGCGGCGAGCTGCCGGTCAATGAGAAGGGCATTACCAAGACTTTCCCCAAGGGGGGTGTGGCTTACCGCATTCCGGGCACTGCGCGTGTGACCCTGAGCTATGACGACGAGACTCTTGCCGAAGATACTTTCGATGTGGCGCAGTATGGAGTTGTCTTCGGGCTTGATCCGAGTCTGTTTACCAACAAGAAGGCTCCGTCTTATCTGCATTTCAATCCGCTGACAGGTGCTGTCCGTGAGCTTGGAACGGTGACGGAGTAAGGCCTTAGGATTTAAAAGCATAAAGCGCTTTCAGGTTATTGATTTGCCTGAAAGCGCTTTCTTTTTGGGTTTTGACCAATTGGTCTGATCAGGATAATTGGGCTGATTGGAGTGGCTCAGGGTAATTGGTTTTTAGACCAATTGGCCTGATTAGCCTGATTGGTCTGATTGAAGTTTCGGTTGAAAAAAGACCGCGGTCCGGCGTGGTGCCGGGCCGCGGTGGAGTGGGGGAGGCAGTCAGTGCTGACTGCCGATGGTGTCTGATTTTTCGGCTGAACTTATTTCACAATCACTTTGCTTGTGCGGGTTGCGCCTGAAGCAAGTGTCTCTACCTTGATGAGGAGGCCGGTGGTGTTGGGGCTTACGGCGATGCCCTGGATGTTGTAGTAGACGGTTGAGACTACTTCCTGGTCGGCTGTGATGTCTGTGATGCCGGTGGTTTCAGTATAGACTGCTTTGACTTCTTCGCCGAGACCGCCCATTTCATTGGCGGCGCGGACAGTGTAGACGGGAGCAGCCGCGCGTGAAACCTCAGCCTCAACTGTGTGGGTGGGTTCTGTCACGAAGGCAATGATTTTGCCGTCCTTGCAGACAGCCCAGCAGAGTGCATAGTCGCTGCGGTCCCATTTGATCTCACCATTTTCATTGATAGTTACGTTGGTGGGGGCAGGAGCCTGTTCGGTGAAGGCAAGCGGATTCCAGTTGTCAGATCCGCCCATCACGTTCTCGATAGAGAGTTCGTCGGCCTGAGCCTTTGTAAGGATGGCGCTTGCCTGAGTTCCACCGTCGAATTTCACTTTGCGTGACGAGAGGTCGATCTGAGTTCCGTTTTTGTCAGTACTATTATATTCTGCAAATACCAGGGGCTTGTTCTTGCCCATCTCAGCCCAGCCTGCGGCAGAGGGAGTGACATTCATGCGGGTGTTGATGTACTGGGCGCGGCAGTCAGCTCCCCAGGGACGACCGAGGGTGTAAGCGCCGTTTACGGTAGATTCTCCGCCTGCAACAGCGTTGATCTCGCAGTCAAGGAATACGTAGCCGTATTTGAGCTGACCGTTGGGGGCTGCGATAACGTTGCCTGAACGTTTTTCAAGCACGAGGTTCACGCGGTTGTAGTAAACATCGCCACCGCCACAGAGGAAGTCGACAGTGCCGTGGATTTCAGAATCTTCCCAATAGAAGCGGCTGGTTGACTTGTTGCTGTAATATGTATCCTGGTATGAGAGCAACTTGACATTCTTGGCGATAGTCTTGTCGCCCTTGTCCTGGAGGCAGACAGCGCGGCCGGTAGTGCCGAGATAGTTGTAGGCGTTCTTAAGAGTGATGTCCTGGAGATAGAGGCCGGTGCTGGTGTTGAAGAGGGTAGCTGTAACACCGATACCTTCATCTTGAGGATGGTTGACGATGATGACACCTTCTTCGCTCTGTCCGATGATCGAGATGTTGTTGCCTGAGATGGCGGTCAGACAGCGGTTGCCGAGGTCATAAGTTCCGTTGTGGAGATAGATGCGGTAACGTTCGCCTGTGTTCTGACGGGTGTTGGCCTTTTCGAGGGCGGCAAGGAATTCTTCAGTGGTGCTGACTTCGTGGTGGTAGAGAGCCTTCTCGACTGTCGGACGTTCCATAGTGGTGAACTTCACGGTCACGGCAGAAGTGAGTGTGTTGCCGGCGGGATCACATACGGAGTTTGCGGCAAGTTCGAAAGTCTGTTCGGTAGCGTAGGCGAGGTTGCGGTAGCTTGCCGAAACAGTCTTGCCTGAAACAGCAAGTTCGATGCTTTCGCCATTGAGGGTGGCTTTGGCATTGTCTGTGAGTTTGATCTTCTCGTCGAAGTTGATGACGATCTTGCCGGTCGCAGATGCGCCTTCGGCTCCGTCAGCAGGAACAGTAGAAAGAACCACGGGTGCGGTGCCATCGTCATAGATAGCGGCATCGGCGGTGAGATAGATGTTGGCGATGGCTGTGCCGTCATTAGCAGATTTAGTTCCGTTTATAGAGCTTGAAAGGTCAGGACGCCAGCGGAGATAGAGAGTCTCGGCATGGTCTGCCTCAGCGGGTAGTGTGCCTGCAATGGGGTAGACTGTCTTTTCAACCGGCATGTTGACGTCAGCTACTTCTTTCCACTCTTCACCGTCAAGTGAATATTCAAGGATCACGCGGGTATAGGCGTTGTAGTTGTAGAGAAGATCAGCGCTGACCTTGATGTTGGAGAAATCACGTGCGTTGATGGCAGTGGTCTGGAAATAGTTGTGGCCTATGTCGCCATCGGCGGAGCCTTTGGTCCAGTTGACAGCGGCACCCAGGAGCGATTCATAGCCTCCGGCTGCTTCTGTAGATTTGTCAAGCCAGCCGCTTGTCTCCTTGGTTTCGGGGTTGTAAAGCACAAGGGCCACGCTTTCGTTTTCAGGAGTCGACGCAAAGTCTGCGGGACGGCCGTTGTTTCCTGGACGGTAGAAGTCCCAGCCGATGATATAATCGATGGCCGAATAGACAGCCGTCATCTCCTTGTCGGAATCCATTGTCAGTGAAACTTCAGGGAATGTTGTCCCGTCGTTCCAGTTGTTAAACGTAAGGATTGAATTGGAGGTGGCTTTGAGTGTGACTTTAGAGCCGGTCTCATACATGTTTTTGCCGTCAATAACAGTCGGGGCCGGAGAGACTTCCACCATGTAAGTGTTGGCACCGCCTTCAACGTCATATTTCAGCTCATAGGTTGCAACTGACTTGAAGTTGGCGGTGAGGTCAGAGTTCTCGTTGAGAGTGTAGGTGAACTGAGGATCGGTAGAAACGACATTGCCGCTTGCATCGGTCCAGTTCACGAAGTGGAAGCCGAAGTTGGGGTTTACAGAGAGTGAAATTTCGCTGCCGGCCTCGTATTCAGCCGCTTTGGGGTAGACAGTAAGCGCTGCTGCTTCCTCAGGACTTACAGATGCGTTGAGTGTGTAGAGGGCTACTTCCTCGGTAGTGCCGTTGAACACACCGTTGATAATGATGTTGCTCAGTGCAATGTTTTTGGTGCTTGCTGTGTTGGAGATATAGAAGCGGAACGCGAACTCGTTGACAGCTTTCTCCGGAATAGTCACAGAGTGGCCGAGCTGGGCTGTAGCGGCGTTTGCGCCGTTGTTGCGCAGCACGGTTGAAGCATCTACCTTGGTGATGGTGCTTTCGGTGCCGTCAAGCACATAGCTGTAGGAGAAAGTTGCGTTGTCTGTGCCGACCTTGACAGCATCGTATTTCACTTCCGAAGGAGTGAAAGTGATGCCTTTGGCGGCTTTGATGCGATATTCAATCATAGCGCCCGCTACGGTTCCGAGATTGTCTGACTCAGGAGTATATTTAGCCATCTCCTGGTCAAAATAAGTGGCAGTCTCGACCTTGAGGCTTGATCCGGCGTTCACACCGGCTGTGGAGTAGGCTCCGTTGATGGCGCTGTCTGCAGAGGGTTCGGATTCGTTACCGACGGCCCAGGTGAGAGTGCCCGCAACGTTGTCGAAGGTTTTGCCTCCGGTTGATTCTGCGACGGGAAGCACAACCTGTACGTAGCGCATGTAGCCGATGTCAGAACCGGCCACGATATCAACAGTTTCGGCATTGCCTGCGATCTGGAATGAAGGATTCTTGCTTGATTTGATAGTCTGTCCGTCAATTGTAGTGACGGGAGTCTTGGAATTTGTGAGGTTGTATGATTCGAAAGAAATAATAGCTCCTTTGCATGAAGGTACGGAGAATGTGGTTCCTGAGTTAACCTGAGCCCAGTCGGTGTTGCTGCCGTTGTTGAATTTGCCTGGCGAGGTAGAGATGGGGAGCTGGACATCAATGATTTCAGTGCCGATCTTGGCCTGAGCTACCATGAATACGCCTGTTTTTCCTTCCCAAGCCACTGTGGGAACACCCTGGTCGCGACGAAAGTTCCATTTGAGTGTCAGAGCTTCGGTGCGGTCGGCGAGGCTTACGGTGTTGCTGACGAAGCGGGGAGTGAGGGTCAGATCTCCGTTGACAGTGACGATTTCGCCGATCTCGTAATTTTTAGCTCCATCGGTCCAGCCTACGAGGGTTTTGCCTTCCTGGTAGATTGTGTAGTTGCTGGGGATTGTGAAAGTCTTGCCGATCTCTACTTTTTCTCCTGCCGGGAGCACACCGGCGCCGGCATATTCGCCGAAATCGAAGCTGACGGTTGCGTCTTCAACGATTTCAGAAGGATCAGCCACTTCTACAGCGATGTAGGGAGTGTAGTTCTTGGGAGTGAGAGTGAGCTGTGCCGCACCACCTTTATAATAGGCCGATACGACATTGTCAGTGCGGTTGCCGTGGTAGCATGTGCCGTTGTTGCTGTTTAAGAAAGCCACGGTTTCGCCTGCGGCATTGGTGACGGTGGCATCACCTGTGCCAAACTGGCATGTGCCGAGAGTGATTTTTACCGGGCCGTCAACGGCAAATTTCAGAGTGCTTCCGGTGCAGCCGTGTTCGCTGTGGTAATTGCCTGAAAAAAACAAGTTAGCTGAAGTGTCAGATGCATCGACGCGTGTGAGCGATCCATCGGCATTGACCACAACTCCAAAAGAAACTGATTGTTTGCCGGCAATTTCGTCGGCTGTTAGCAGGCCCTCTTCTCCGAGGTTGAGCTTGAAATTCCTGAATTCTGCATTGGCCTGGGAAACCCCCAACAGACATGCCAGAACAAGGACCATGCTCCTGATTCTTTTAATCATGGTGTAGAATTAAATGATAGTTGAATTGGTATTAAATGAATTAGTGTTATGTATAATCTTTGATTCCTATTATATATATTAAGGTATAAAACTCTTCATGGTATTCAGGCGACTGCCGGGCGTGTACGCTGATCAGTTGCCATTGTCTCCGGTCGATTATGCAATTGGCCGATTTGACGCAAAGTTACAACTTTTTATCCTGCAAGTCAATATGCTTCTCAGAAATTTTTTTTACAATTTTTTGCCTCTCTCCGCATTATCGCACCAAATCCGCTTCCTGAGACCGTAAATTTGCATCAGAAAATCATCAGCTCCACACCGACTCCATTACTCCGTGAATTGTTAATCCGAATCATTAACCCTCTAAGCCTCAGTCAATGAACCCGCTTCCTGCTCATGAAAACCACACCTCCATCAGCTCTCCGTTTCCCTATTGGCCCGCTGCGCGATGACGGATCAGTCAGCCGTTGCCACAATCTGCGTCCCGCCGCCGCAGGCAGTTCCCTCGTGCCTGTCGGACCGCCCCGTCACCTCACATCCCAGGTCATTCCCGGCGCCAGGCTTCTGCCCGGCGGAGTTTTCTGCGACTCCGCCGGAGTGCTCACCCTCTTCTTTGCCGATGACAGCGGACTCCTCTGCTTTGACGGTCAGGAAGTCTACCGTCCAGCCGGAGCCTCAGGCACTCCCCGCTGTGCCGTGGCCACCGGCGAAAGTCTTCTGCTAATGACCTCCGAGGGTGAAGACCCTCAGATGCTGAGCCGCGACAGCCTCAGCGGACTCTGGACCGCCCGCAGTGCCTCTGAACTCCCGCCGCCCCTGACCATAGAGCGCATTGACCAAGGCTTGGTCTCAGCCACGATCGACGCCCGCAGCCTCCGCGGCAGCTACAGCTCGCGCTCCGCCGGTCTCACGTCGGCCGATCTTGCCTCCATGCAGTCGGCGCTGACCGAAGCCTATCTCGCAATAGGCGACAGGGCAGTGGCCCGGCGGGTGTTCTTTCAGCCCGTCATAGCCCGCTACCGCCTCCGCGGGGCCGACGGCCGTGTCATCTACACCTCCCAGCCCGTGCTCCTTGGCCCAGACAGCGGACCGCAGCTCACCGGAGCCGCCTTCAGCCTCAGCGGCGGCTCTCTCAGCGAGGTCGCGGCCACTACTCTCACCGCCCGCACATTCAGCCTGCGTCTGCGCGGCAGTCTTGACGGACTGTGGGCCCGGACGATCAGCAGCGTCGAGCTCCAGGTAAGCCCGCAGCTCCATCCGCTTGAAGAGAACCTTCGTGCCGCCCACACCCTCGGCTCGTTCACGGCCACCTCGGCAGTGCTCTCTCTGCGCCTGCCGGGAGTGCATGACAGCCTCGCCTCACCGGCCGCTCCGGCCACGCTGCTCAGCTCGCAGGTGGCCGCCGTCCTTGCCCGTCTTGACAGCGGCTCACTCGAAACCCTCGGTTCAGCCCGCTTCGACAGCGCTGCCGGAGAGTGGGAAGGGCTTGAAAATCCCTGGTATGCCGACCGCCGCGACTGCCGGGCCGATCTTAAAGCCCTGCGCTCTGTGACCGGCGCACCGGTGAAGCCGCTGACTCCTGTCGGCGAGGCCATCCGCGCTCTGAGTCCGCCCCACGTGATGAACGCATCAGTCATGGGCCTCAGCGGCGACTGCATAGTGGCCGGCGGACTGTCGGCCCGGCGTTTCAGCGGCAGTCTGCCGGCCGAAATGGCCGTGAAGCTTGACAGCGGCTCCGGCGAGGTTCAGCCAATGGCCGTGAAAGTTGTCTTTGCCGACGGATCGTCGGTGGTACGCAGTGCCGTAGGGAAAAGCCCTGCCGTCAGCCTCCTGTCGCCGCTGCTGGTCTATCCCTCGCCTGACGCGGTGGAGATGAGGCTCTATTGCGGCCGCTCGGTGCTCCGCGTCAGCCTCCGCCCCGATCCTTCCGGCTCGATGGCCTACTGGCTCCACCCCTCGGCCGCTCCGGTAGAGCTGACCGAGTCGCTTCCGGCCTTCGTGCTCCCCGCCTCAGCCCCCGTGTCGCGCCGTTTCCCCGGAATGCTTGCCGTCAGCACCCTTGCCTCGCCGCTTTCGCCTCAGGCCGCTGTGGAAAACGCCGGATCCGCCCCGGTAGCCATCACAGCCGCCGTAGGAGGAGCCTCAGGCCGGGACTCTGAAAGCTCACGCTTCTATCTCTTCGGGCAGTCAGGCATACAGAGTCTGACTGTCAACTCCTTGCGCAGCCGCCTGACGGTGCGCACCCTCGATCCGCGCCCCACTTCCTGCAGTGAGGCAGTCTGCGTTACCTCGGCCTCGGTCGCCGCCATTGCCGGAGGCGATCTGGTCAGCGTGAGCGGGCGCCGTGTCACCACCATCAGGCCCTCGGCCGGAGCCGTCAGACTCGGCTATTCAGGCGCTGCCGATGAATTGTGGTGCTTCCCCGCCGCGGCCTCAGATCCGGTGACCGTCACCTCGCCTGACGGTCGTGTGCGCTTCACCCGCAGTTGTCAGCCTCTTGCCTCGCTTCTGAGCCATCCGCCCGGACTTTGGGGCGCAGGAGCTGACGGCAGGCTCTATGATCTCACCCAAGAGCTTGATGAGGAATGCGAGATAGCCTTTGCGGCCTCGGTCTCGGTCAGCCCCGGCGCACCGTCAGCGCTTTGGCGCCGATTTGTGATGCCCTTCAGAGGGCAGGTTGGCGAAGGCAGCGTCAGTCTGCTCGGCGACAACGGCTGCGGCGGTGCCTACTCCGATCTGCTTGCGTCTTATGAGATCGCCGGGTTGCTGACCCATCTGCCTCCGGTGGCACTCCACGCTCCCCACCGTCACCGCTTCACACTCTCGCTCACCGCCCGCGTGGCAGTCGGAGACTTCCGCATCGGGCAGTACTAAGAGGTTGTTATTAAACACCCTCTGAAAACCTCTTGACTTATGAAAGAAATACTCCTTGAAAACGCGCGGCGCAATGCCGCACTTGCCGATGATCCGGATCCGGTGACAGGCGATGCCTCGGATCCCACCCGCGTCCCCTACAGCTTCGGCGGAAAGACCTACTGGATTCCGGCCGAAATGCTTGACGACCCGAAACTCCGTCTTGCAGCCTCTGAACGCGACTTAGCCCGCCTGCGGTTCAGATATGACTTCCCCTTCTGGGCCGTCAGCTGCGTAGTGATCACCGACAAGATCTCCTCGCGCGACATCCCTTTCCGCCTCAACCGTCCGCAGCGCAGGCTCGCAGCGCTTCTTGAGGCCGAGCGCCGCGCCGGACATCCTCTGCGCCTGATCATGCTCAAAGCGCGCCAGTGGGGCGGCTCGACTCTGATACAGATCTACTTCGCCTGGATACAGATAATCCACTGCCGTGGCTGGAACTCGCTGATCTGCGCCCATGTCAAAGACACCTCGGCCACCATCAGAGGCATGTATTCGCGCCTCCTTGCCCGCTATCCCGAAGAATACTGGGAAGAGGAGGTGAAACCCGAATTCCGCCCCTTCGAGCGCATGACCAACACCCGCGTCATTCCCGGCCGCGAGTGCAAGGTGACGGTCTGTTCGAGCGAGAATCAGGAAGCCACACGCGGCCAGGATTATGCGCTGGCCCATCTCAGCGAGGTGGCTTTCTGGAAAGACTCGCCGCTCCACAATCCCGCCGACCTGCTGCGCTCGGTCACCTCAGGCATCGCCTCCAAGCCGCTTTCGTTCATCGCTATGGAAAGCACCGCCAACGGCACCGGCAACTTCTTCCACCGCGAATGGATGCGCGCCTGCACTCCGGGGCGCAGTGACAAGATTCCGTTCTTCGTGCCCTGGCATGAGATAGACATCAATCGCTCCGAAGTAGACGATCCGCAGCAGCTCTGGGACTCTCTCGATGCCTACGAACGCAGTCTGTGGACCGACCACGGCTGCACTCTGGAGGCCATAAAGTGGTATCACGACAAGCGGCTCGGTTTCCCCGACCACCGCTCTATGAAAGCCGAATATCCCACCGTGGCCGCCGAGGCCTTCGAGTCGACCTCGCGCGGAGTCTTCGCCCCGGCTGATGTGGAACGCCTGCGCGCAGGCTGCGGCGAGGAAGGCGAGAGGGGAGAGGTGGTGCTCTCGGAGCAGGGCGATGTCAGCCGTCCCGGCGGAGTGCCCCGTTTCTCTCCCTCGCCCCAGGGGCTTTTCGTGCGCTGGAAAGAGCCGCGGAGGGGCGGGGCCTACATTGTCTGTGTCGACATCGGCGGCCGCTCGCGCGGGTCGGACTATTCGGTCATCTCCGTGCTCGACCGCCACACCGACACCCTCGGACGGCCGGAGATAGTGGGCCAATGGCGCGGCCACATCGACCATGATCTTCTCGCGGCCAAGGCTTCGGCCATCGGACGCTATTTCAACAATGCCATGCTCGTTGTCGAAAGCAATTCATGGGAAAGCTCCTCGGAGGGCCACGGCCACTACATCTTCGAAACTCTCAGGCAGTCATATCCCTACCTCTACTGCCGCAGCGGCGAGAGCGGGCAGCGCCTGCCGGGCTTCCACGTCAATGTCCGCACCAAGGCGGCGCTGATAGCCAATCTCGTGGCCTATGTGCGCGACGGGGCCTACACCGAGCGCTGCCCCACGGCCTGCGATGAACTGATGCAGTATGAGGCCCTGCCTGAAGGCGGCTATTCGGCCATGAAGGGCTGCCATGACGATGTGCTGATGACGCGCGCCATCTCGCTCTACATCCACGCCTCCACCCAGTCCTCGGTGGCGCTCCGCTTCACCCGCGAGGATCTCAACGCCATTCTGCGCCACTGCATCAGGTGACCGCCCAGACCTACCCGCTATACAAAAAAACAAACCGTTGCCGGTCTTTTCGACTGGCAGCGGTTTATATTTTTTGCTCTCTTTTTGTTTGTTGAAGGGAGGCAAAAAGAGATAATCCCCCAGGAGGCGGGCTTTCTGATTACTTGCCTGCTGCGATAGACTCCTTGCGGAACTGCTTGAGGAGTTTTTCGATTTCGAGAGATGCTTTGCGTGCGCGGGCACCGGCAGCTTTGTTGCCGTTTTCAACCTGAGCCTGTGCGTCTTTTGCGAAAGCTTCAAAGTTGGAAGCGAGCTGTTCAACGAGAGTTTTCATTGCGATGAGTTTGAGATTAAAAGATTAATAAAAGATAATTGAGAGTAAGAGGGCCGGAAAGTATAGGCTTGCCATTATGACCTATTGCTCATGTTGCAAATATACGGACAAAAAAGTTATATCTCCAAGAAATCTGTTAAAAATTATTTGCTAAAAGCCCTATAATCCACTCTTTTTGCTTTTTTCGATGCCATATCGGCGCTTTTTTATAACTTTGAAGTCCAGATTTCAGCAAAAAAATGATCGACTGCCATAAATTCACACTCTCTAACGGACTGCGGGTCATCCACAACTATGATCCCTCGACAGCAATGGTTGCCGTCAACGTTCTCTACAACGTAGGTGCCCGCGACGAAGACCCCTCGATGACCGGCCTGGCCCACCTGTTCGAACACCTCATGTTCGGAGGCTCGGTCAACATCCCCGATTTCGATGCCGAGATGGAACGCGCCGGCGGCATGGACAACGCATGGACCTCGAATGACTTCACAAACTTCTATGACGTGGCCCCGGCCCGCAATTTCGAAACACTTCTCTGGCTCGAAAGCGACCGTATGCTCGGCCTGGCCTTCTCGCCAAAGGCGCTCGAAGTGCAGCGCAGCGTGGTGATCGAAGAGTTCAAGGAAACCCATCTCAACCGCCCATACGGCGATCTCCACCACTATCTGCGCGGACTGGTCTACACATCGCACCCCTACCGCTTCCCGACCATCGGCAAGGAGCCCTCTCACATCGAGAAAGTGACCGATGCTGATGTCAGACAGTTTTTCTTCACCCACTATGCGCCTAACAACGCCGTGCTCGCCGTCAGCGGCAACGTCAGCCCGGAGCAGGTGCGCGAAAGTGTGGAGCGCTGGTTCGGCTCCATCCCCTCGCGTCCGGTCAGCCCGCGCCAATACCACCGGGAACCTCCGGTCACTGCGCCCCGCGAGCTTGAAGTAAGCGGAGCCGTCCCTCAGACCTGTGTGGTGGTGGCATATCCCATGCCAGGCTACGGAGAGCCCGGCTATATAGAGTGTGACCTTATCACCGACATTCTCGCCTCAGGCCACTCGTCGCGCTTCTATCGCCGCCTCGTGCTCGGCGACGACCTCTTTGCCACAGCCGACGCCATGATCACCGGAAGCGAGGAGCCGGGAATGCTGATGCTCCAGGCGCGTCTGACCGACAACTCGGCCCAGGCGGCCCGCACGGCCGTCAGCCGTCTCAAAGACGAGGCCTCGCGGCTCTGCTATCACGCCGGCCGCCCCGACCGCCTCTCCTATGTCCACGCCGAAGCCCGTCCTGACGGCGTAAGTCCCTTCGAGGTCGAACGCGCCATCAACCGCTTCGCCAGTGAATTCACCTTCTCATCGCTCAGTTATCTGCAGCGCGCGCAGTCACTCGCTATGGCCGAGATGCACGGCGAGGATATCAATGACATCGTCCCGGCCTACCGCAGGGTGACCACCTCGTCGGTCGTGGCCACCGCACGCCGTGTGCTCGATCCCACCCATGCCTGCACGCTCATCTACCGCCCCGAAGAACGAATCGGAGGTTAAAAAAACTTAAATAAGGCGCTCTTCCTCTGTGGGTAAGTCGCTTGATTTGCTGAAAAAACTAAAATTTATTAACTTTGCACTCAGAAAGTCACGGAGGAGGCCACGAGCTTCCTCCATTGTTTTTATAAGTGCGAAAAGTACAAATGATTGACAAGAACGAAGTCCGCCGCCTGGTGGAAGAGGCCATTGCCGGAACCGATGCCTTTGTGGTTGACGTGACCGTCTCGGCTGCAAACGATATTGTGGTGGAGCTTGACAGCGCCACCGGCATAGATCTCGACTTCTGTGCCGACCTCAACAGAAGTCTCAACGAAAAACTCGACCGCGAGGATGAGGACTACAGCCTCGAAGTGGGCACCGCTTCGCTCACCGCACCATTCAAAGTCAAAGGCCAGTATGAGAAGAATCTCGGCAACGAGGTCGAAGTGCTGACCCGCGACGGCAAGAAACTCAAGGGTGTGCTCACAGCCGTGACTGACGAAGACTTCACCCTCGAAGTCACCCGCAAGGTCAAGGAACCCGGAGCGAAGCGCCCCGTGATGGTGGCCGAGCCGACGGTGATCCCTATGGCCCAGGCAAAGCAGGTCTGCTACGTCATCAACTTCAAGTGAGCGGCCGCAGACCGGTTTTTTAACAGACAGAAGAATAAAAAAGTAAACACAAAGATATCATAACCACCCCTATGGCAAGAAAAGAAGAAGCTCCCAACATGGTGGAGCGTTTCGCCGAATTCAAGGAACTGAAAAATATCGACAAGACCACTATGATCAGTGTGCTTGAAGAGTCATTTCGCAACGTGCTCGCCAAAATGTTTGGCACCGACGAGAATCTCGACGTCATCATGAACCCCGACAAGGGAGACGTGCAGATCTTCCAGAATCTCGAAGTAGTGCCTGACGGCGAAGTCACAAACCCCAACCTCCAGATCTCGCTCACCGACGCCCGCGCCGATGACGATCCCGACGTGGAGATCGGCGAGGAACACACCAAGGAAATCTTCTTTGCCGACTTCGGCCGCCGCGCCATCCTCAACCTCCGCCAGACCCTCCAGTCGAAGATCCTCGACCTGCAGAAAGAGGCCATCTACACCAAGTTCAAGGAACTTGAAGGCCAGCTCGTGTCAGGCGAAGTATATCAGACCTGGTCACGCGAGACTCTGCTGCTCGACGATGAGAAGAACGAACTTCTCCTCCCCAAGAGCGAGTCGATTCCCGGCGACTTCTTCCGCAAGGGTGAAAACGTGCTTGCCGTTATCGCCAACGTCGACAACAAGAACAACAACCCGAAGATCACCGTGTCACGTACAAACGAGACCTTCCTCCGCCGCCTCTTCGAACGCGAGGTTCCTGAAATTGTCGACGGTCTGATCAACATCCGCGCCGTGGCCCGCATTCCGGGCGAACGCGCCAAGATTGCAGTCGAGAGCTTTGACGACCGCATCGACCCCGTGGGCGCATGCGTGGGAGTCAAAGGTTCGCGAATCCACGGCATCGTCCGCGAGCTCCGCAACGAGAACATCGACGTGATCAACTACACCGCCAATCCCCAGCTCTTCATCCAGCGCGCTCTCAGCCCCGCCAAGATCTCAAGCATCCACCTCGATGAAGAAGAGAAGAAGGCTGAAGTCTTCCTCCACCCCGAAGAAGTCTCGCTGGCAATCGGTAAGGGCGGTCTCAACATCAAACTCGCCTCGATGCTCACAGGCTATGTGATCGACGTCTACCGCGACAGCCCTGAGGAAATCGACGAAGATATCTATCTCGACGAATTCAAGGACGAGATCGACGGCTGGGTTATCGACGCCCTCAAGGACATGGGCTGCATCACCGCCAAGAGCGTGCTCCGCACCCCGCGTCAGGAACTCATTGACAAGGCCGACCTTGAGGAAGACACCGTTGACAACGTGATCCGCATCCTCAGCGCCGAATTCGAAGACGAAGCTCCCGCAGCGCCTGCTGAGGCTCCCGCGGCCGAAGAAGCCGCTCCCTCGGCTGAAGCCGCTGTCTCTGCCGAAGAAGCTCCCGCCGAAGAACCAGCTGAATAAGCACACAAGGCACTGTGATGCCTTCCGCCGGCGGAATTCCGCACCTCTCCTCCTCAATAAAAATTGTAACACCAATCTCTCAATATGCCGAGAATAAAAATAAGTCAAGCCGCTAAAGAATTCAACGTCACTATCCAGTCGTTAGCTGACCAGTTGAGTAAAAAGGGTATCACAATCGATGCCTCGAATCCTAACACCCGTCTGGATGAGAGCGCCTATGATATCCTCGTCGAGGCTTTCCAGCCCGACCGCAAGGAGCGCGAGCGTATCGACCGCATGCGTCAGAAAGAAAAAGAAAAATCAGCTGTCGCTACTTCATCTGACCGTGAAGCGGCTGCCTCTGTCACCCACGGACCCCGCGTCATTGGCAAGATAGAGCTTGACAAAAACAATAACCCCATACCTGCGGCTCCCGCAAAGCCTGAGTCTGAGCCGGCGGCCGAGGCTCCCAAGGCTCCTGAAGCCCCCAAAGCCGAAGCTCCTGTGCCCAAGGCTGAGCCTGCGAAACCCGCAGCTCCCGCCCCTGAGGCTCCGAAGGCTGAGACCAAGCCTGCCGAGCCCGCTCAGGCTGAACCTGCCGTGAAGAAGGAAGAGATGAAGGCCGAAGCTCCCAAGCCCGCCACGCCTGCGGTCGAGGCCCCCAAGGCTCCTGAAGCCTCCAAGGCTGAGGCTCCCGCGCCCAAGGCTGAAACTTCTGCCCCCAAGGCAGAACCCGCCAAGGCCGCCGCGCCTGCAGTCGAGGCTCCGAAAGCCCCTGAGGCTCCCAAGCCGGCGGCCCCCGCTCCCACGGCTCCGAAAGCTCCTGAGGCTCCTAAGGCCGAGGCGAAGCCTGCCGAACCGGCTCCTGCAAAACCTGCGGAAGACGAAGTGTTCCGCTATCAGTCTGACGCCCAGGTAGTGGCTCCCAAAGTGGTGGGCCATATCGACCTGTCGGCCCTCAACCAGTCTACCCGTCCGAAAAAGAAATCAAAGGAAGAGCGCCGCAACGAACGCATCAAGGGTGCGGCCGGTGCCAATGCCTCATCGCAGGGCGGCGACCGCAAGAAGCGTCGTCGTATCGGTGGCAAGGTAGACATCGAGAAAGCAGCCCAGGGCGGTGAGAACGCCGGTGGCAACAACGGCGGAGGTGGCAACAACCGTGGCGGAAACGGCGGCGGTAACAACAACGGCGGCGGCAACCGTGGCGGCAATGACCGCGGACGTGGCCGAGACCGCGAACGCAACAAACGTCCGGTTCACACCGAAGTCAATGAAGAAGACGTTCAGAAGCAGGTGCGCGAAACTCTCGCCCGCCTGACCTCGAAAGATAAGAACCAGAAGAAAGGCGCCAAGTGGCGCAAGGAAAAACGCGAGGCTGTGGCCCACCGTGCCCATGAAGCGGCCGCCGAGGCAGCTGCTGAAAGCAAGGTGCTCAAGCTCACAGAGTTTGTGACCGCCAATGACCTTGCGGTAATGATGGACGTGCCCATCAACAACGTCATAGCCACCTGTATGAACCTTGGTGTGATGGTGTCTATCAACCAGCGTCTCGACGCCGAGACCATCAACATCGTGGCCGAGGAATTCGGCTACCAGACCGAATACGTTTCGGCTGAGGTTGTGGAAGCCATCCAGCAGGAAGAGGATTCGGAAGACGAACTCGTGACCCGCCCGCCGATCGTGACCGTCATGGGCCACGTAGACCACGGCAAGACTTCGCTTCTCGACTATATCCGCAATGCCAACGTGATCGCAGGCGAGGCCGGCGGCATCACCCAGCATATCGGTGCCTATAACGTGAAACTCTCGGACGGCCGCCACATCACCTTCCTTGACACTCCGGGCCATGAGGCCTTCACCGCCATGCGTGCCCGCGGTGCCAAAGTGACCGACCTCTGTATCATTATCGTCGCTGCTGATGACAATGTCATGCCGCAGACCATCGAGGCCATCAACCATGCCTCGGCTGCCGGTGTGCCCATCGTATTCGCCATCAACAAGATCGACAAGCCCGCTGCAAACCCTGACAAGATCAAGGAAGAGCTGGCCCAGATGAACTATCTCGTAGAGGAATGGGGCGGCAAATACCAGTCGCAGGACATCTCTGCCAAGAAGGGCATCGGAGTAGAGGACCTCATGGAGAAAGTGCTTCTCGAAGCCGAACTCCTCGACCTCAAGGCCAATCCGAACCGCCGCGCCACCGGTTCGATCATCGAATCGTCGCTTGACAAGGGCCGCGGCTATGTGGCCACAGTGCTCGTGCAGAACGGCACACTCCGTGTGGGAGACATCATTCTTGCCGGAACCCACTTCGGCCGCGTGAAAGCTATGTTCAACGAACGTAACCAGCGCATCACCGAGGCCGGTCCCGCCGAACCTACCCTCATCCTGGGTCTCAACGGCGCTCCGACTGCAGGCGACACCTTCAATGTGATGGAAACCGAGCAGGAAGCCCGCGAGATCGCCACCAAGCGCGAACAGCTCCAGCGCGAACTCGGTCTGCGTACCTCCAAGCGCACCACTCTCGAAGAGATCGGCCGCCGCCGCGCCATCGGAAACTTCCACGAGCTCAACATCATCGTCAAGGGTGACGTCGACGGCTCGATCGAGGCTCTTTCCGACTCGCTCATCAAACTCTCGACCGAAGAAGTCAAAGTCAACGTGCTCCACAAGGCTGTCGGCGCCATCTCCGAAAGCGATGTCACCCTCGCAGCCGCCTCTGATGCCATCATCATCGGCTTCCAGGTGCGTCCCTCGCAGGCCGCCCGCCGTGCCGCCGAGCGTGACGGTGTGGAGATCCGCCTCTACTCGGTCATCTATCAGGCCATCGAGGAGGTCAAGGACGCGATGGAAGGCATGCTCGCCCCCGAAATCAAGGAAGAAGTCATCGGTACCGCCGAAGTGCTTCAGACATTCCGCATCTCCAAGGTCGGCACAATCGCCGGTGCCATTGTCCGCGAAGGACGCATCAAGCGTAGCTGCAAAGTGCGCCTGATCCGCGACGGCATTGTGCGCTACACCGGTGAGCTCGGATCGCTCAAGCGCATGAAGGACGATGTCAAGGAAGTCACCTCTGGCTATGACTGCGGTCTCTCGATAGCCGGTTACAACGACGTGCAGGAAGGCGACCTCATCGAAGCCTACGAAGAAGTCGAGGTTAAGAAGACTCTCTGACCTGGGGGACTGATACGGACCCTGAAAGGAGAGTGAAAGGAAAATGAAAGGATTAAGTGCCGCAGCTCTATGACGCACAATATCCATATCAACATAGGCTCAAACAGCGGCTGCCGCCACGCTCTGATCGAGCGCGCGGCAGCCGCCGTTTCTTCTGTCCTGGGCGGAGAGGTGCTCCGCTCGGATATCATCGAGACCGAACCCTGGGGCTTCGAGTCAGACAATACCTTTCTGAACCTTGGTCTCATGACCATGGTCTCCCTGCCTGACAGCACCGACATGGAAGCATTTGCCATAGGTCTGCTGAGGTGTCTCAGAGAGATTGAGCGCGGAATCGACCCCTCGCCCCACCGCGACAGCGAGGGCCGCTACATTGACCGCGCCATAGACATCGACCTGATAGCCGTAGGTTCAGTTGTGGTCTCGCTTCCGGAGCTCATCATCCCGCATCCCCGCATGCATGAGCGCTACTTTGTGCTCCGGCCTCTGTCGCAACTCGATCCGTCGTGGCGCCATCCGCTCCTCGGACTGACCGCCGTGCAGCTTCTCGACAGCCTTGGCTGACCTCGCGGCAGGTCTGAATCCCTCTCCCGGCTCTGGGAAACAACAGTCGACCAAAACCAAACTGAACCAATCCAACAATCACATCAACCGAATGTCAGACAGCGGACTCAAACAGAAAACCGCCAAGGGGCTTCTCTGGGGCGGAATAGGCAGCGGCACCATGCAGCTGCTCAATCTGCTTTTCGGCATATTCCTGTCAAGACTTCTCTCTCCGGCCGACTACGGTGTGGTCGGGGCGCTGACCATATTCTCGGCTATGGCCGGACTCTTTGCCGAAAGCGGCTTCACTCTGGCTATAGTCAACAGGAAAAACATCAGCCATGACGACTACAACGCCGTGTTCTGGTTCAACATTGTGGCCGGACTCGGCCTCTACGGGCTGCTTTTCGCGCTTGCCCCGCTGATAGCCCGCTTCTATAATCAGCCCGAAATGGTGTGGCTCTCGCGCTTTCTCTTCCTGGGCTTCCTTTTCGGAGGAATAGCCACCGCGCCGTCGGCCTACTTCTTCCGCAATCTCAATGTCAAGCTCCGCAGCCAGATACAGATCTGCGCCATACTTCTCTCCGGCACCGTCGGTGTCACCTGCGCCGCGTTCGGATGCGGCTACTGGGGCATAGCGGCCCAGACGGTCACCTATTCAGGCTGCAACGCGCTGCTGCTGTGGCTGCGTTCGCCCTGGCATCCCACGCTATCGTTCCGCATGGCCCCGCTGCGCGAGATGCTACCGTTCAGCACCCGGCAGCTTATGACCTCGCTCTTCACCCACATCAACAACAATTTCTTCTCCGTGCTGCTGGGCCGCTTCTACGGAATGCAGCCCACGGGTTATTATACGCAGGGCAGCAAGTGGACCACTATGGGCTATTCGACCATCTCCGGAATGCTCAACAGTGTGGCCCAGCCGGTGTTTCGCGAGGCATCCGAAGAGCGTGAGCGCCTCTGCCGGGTGTTTCTCAAAATGCTCCGTTTCACCTCCTTTGTCTGCTTTCCGGCCATGTTCGGCCTGGCAATCGTGGCCAGAGAACTGATTGTGCTGAGCGTGACGGCCAAGTGGCTTCCGTGTGTGCCGGTGATGCAGATTCTTTGTGTCTGGGGCGCATTCATGCCTGTGGCTACTCTCTACGGCAACCTCTTCAACAGCATTGGCCGTCCGAACATATATATGTGGAACACTATCTCGCTGGGGCTCATGCAGCTTCTCTGTGTGATGCTCAGTTACCCCTACGGGCTGACGGTGATGCTTGAGGTCTATGCCGGAGTCAATGTATGCTGGCTTTTTGTCTGGCACTATTTTGCGGCCCGACACATCGGGCTGCGCCTCTCCGGGGTGCTTAAGAGCATGATGCCCTACATAGCTGTGTCACTTGCCGTGATGGCCGTCACGGTAGCCGCTACCGCACGGATCGAAAGCGCCATTGTCTCGCTTCTTGCCAAGATCTTCATGGCCGCCGCGCTCTACGGTCTGCTGATGTGGAGGATGAAATCCGTAGTGTTCCGCGAGAGCATAGGCTATCTGACCAAAGGGCGCCTGAGGCTCTGAAAAAATCTATTTGCAATAACTCTGAAAGGATATGGATATACTTGAGAATGTCACGGTGATAATCCCGGCCCACAACAGGCCGGAGCGTCTGCAGCGCCTGCTCGATTATTACAGAGGCACAGGCTTGCGGGTGATTGTCCCCGACTCGTCAGACGCTTTGTTTACCGGGCGTATGGATCCGGAACAGGTGGTCTATCTCCACCGTCCGGGTCTGCATTTCCTGCTTAAGATAAGGGAGATACTGCCCATGATCAGCACGCGCTATGTGTTTTACTGTGCCGACGATGACTTCATAGTGCCCGAAGCGGTCTGTGAGATTGCGGAGTTTCTTGACCGGAATCCGTCATACAGCTGCGCGCAGGGCCACTATCTGACCTTCACCCCCTGCGGTGACGGCGTGCGCTTCACTCCCCGCTATATCCGCAATTTCGACAGCCGTGTGGACGGTGACAGCGCCGTGGAGCGGCTGACCGGCCAGCTCGGAATGTATGCTTCGGTGCTCTATGGGGTGGTGAGGACCGATGCTTTCATCCGCACCTATCAATATTGTTTCGACAGCAAGGGTGAGCCGCGTTTCCGCAATCTGTATCTCGCAGAGGAGTTTTTTCATAACTCGATGCTGATCCACGGCTGCTATGCCACCTTGCCTTGCTTCTACAGTGCCCGCGAGCAGATACGCAATTCAGCGGCGCAGATCACCGTGCCTTCGTCGGTGATCAAGAATTCGCCGGAATACCGGCCGGAGTTCGACGGCTTTGTCCGCGGGCTCACACTTCTGCTTTCGGAGTGCGCCGGGATGCCGGAGTCTGAGTCCGAGGCTCTGATCAGACGTGTGGTTTCGGCGCCTGCCGACAAGCCTTCCGTTTTGTTCAAGCGCCGGGTCAATGCTTTTCTTGACCGCCATCCTCTGCTTGGCTGGGCCTCACGGCTGTCAGTATGGCGCTATCATCAGAAGGGGCTGAAAGCCGTGAGAGGACTTCAGAGCTATCCATGCACCTTCTCCACCCCGGCCACCGAGGCTATTGTCAGGGCGGTCAGGTCGGGGGGAAATGGTAAAAATGGTTGTTGAAAAAGAATTTAAAACATCCGCCGGGAGTGCGATAATGCGTAGAGCCCCCGTCCGGAGCGGTAAATCGGTGTCCTCGACCGGACACCATATGCAGGGGAAGACGGCAAACCCGTGACACCTTCGCGCTTAGCGCATCGGTGTCACGGGCTATGAGTAAACCGATGTCCTGCCGGACATCACCTTCGGGGGAAGATCGCAACCCAGTGATACCTTCGCGCTTAGCGCTACGGTGTCACGGGCTACGAGTAAATCGATGTCCTTCCGGACATCATCGGGCGGATTCGGGTGGATTGTGGGTGATGATTGATGCGGGGCGGGCGGTGGTGTGTTTTTTGGGGTGTCCGGCAGGACACCGATTTATTCATAGCCCCCGACACCGCAGCGCATTGCGCGTAGGTGTCGGGGGGAAGACATTCAAACAAATGTGGGTGTCCGGTCGAGGACACCGATTTACCGCTCCGGATGGTCTCGGAATCCGCCGACGCCCCGGAATTCGCCGACACCCGAAAATCGCTGTTCCAAAATCTTTTCACGGATAGTTTTTAACGTTTCAGCCGGGTTTTGCTGCTGGCCCAAAAAAACGCCTCCGGATGCGGAAAACCTAGGCATCCGGAGGCGTTATGATTTCAGTGTATCCCCTATGCTATGCTGCCAGGCATCCGGGGACGATTGTTTTATTTCTTGTTTTTGATTTTTTCGAGCTGACGGTCGAGGGCTTCGAGACAGAGGTCAATGGCTTCTTCAAAAGTGTCGGCGGTCTTGTCGGCTACCTGTTCGCGTTCCTGGGGTACGCTCAGGCTGACGATGGCCTGTTTATTGAGGGCTGTTTCGGGTTTTACCACACGAAGCGAAACCTCGGCGCTCATCACTTCGGGATAACGGCGGGTCAGCTTCTCGATTTTCTTGTTGATGAAAGAGGTCAGTTTTTCGCTGATGTCGAAGTGGATGGCTTTGATGTTAGTTTCCATTTTTTCCTCCTTTTTTTAATGCACGCGGATGTGCGAGTTGGTAATTATGTTTAAGTTCACTGTAGGTCACATGGGTGTAGACCTGTGTAGATGTCAGAGACTGGTGTCCGAGCAGGGTCTGGACTGAGGTGAGAGGCGCTCCGGAGTTGAGCATGTCAGTGGCAAAGGAGTGGCGCAGCACGTGGGGGCTCAGCCGGCTGGCATGGACTCCCTCTTCGGAGAGGGTGCGGTGGACCACGTTGTAGACAAATTTCCGGTAGAGCGGAAGTCCGTCGTCGCGGACCAGGAGCGGTGCTGTCGGGTCGGCCGGAGAGATGGCGGTGGCCGGAGAGGAGTCGCGCGTCAACCGATAGTCTTCTATTGCCTGGCAGAGTTCGGGCCCGATCGGGATTATTCTCTCCTTATTACGCTTTCCGAGCACTTTTAGTTCACCTCTGGAGGTGTCGGTGGCGCGGTCGAGCAGGCCTGTCAGCTCAGAGCAGCGGATGCCGGTGGAGTAGAGCAGGTCTATGATCAGACGGTCGCGGAGTTCGGCGAAGGTGTCGGTCGGGGCGTCGTCAAGAACGCGGGCTGTGTCGTCGGGGCGTATGTAGACCGGAAGGTCTTTGGGTATTTTGGCGAGTGTAAGAGCCGATGCGGGGTTTGATTTGAGCCCGTGGTGACACATCAGAAAGCGGAAAAATGATCGCAGCGATGAAGCCTTGCGGCGGATGGTGCGGGGCGAGCGGCCTTCGCGGCCCAGAGAGCCGATCCACTGGCGCAGATCCGAGGTGGTGACGTCAAGCGGGTGCAGGAGTTCGGGACGGCCTGCCGTGGCAAAATCGGCCCACGCCATGAGGTCGGTGCGGTAGGCACTGACTGTCAGCGTCGAGTAGTTGAGCTCGTGGCTGAGGTGGTCGAGGAATTGATTGATCAGTTCCATAACATTCGGGGCTTCGGTTGGTTTGCCGTTAGCGCGAATATAGGAAATGTTTTTGTAAGAAGCAAATCTTTTTGCGCTGATTTTGCAGGAAACTTCTCAGGCGGGTGCGGGTTGAAGGTGGGAGAGGAGAGAGGAGAACGGGCCTACAGGCTGATGGATCAGGCTGATATGGAGGGGGCGAGGAGCATGCTGGCGGGTATGGCGGCGGCGAAGGGGAGCAGGCTGTGGATCGGGTCGGCTCCGAGGCTGCCGGTGGTCTGCACGACGGCGAAGACGGTGCCGGCGCTGTCGAAGTTGTAGGCTATGTTGTAGAGGACCACTGTGGCGGTGATGAAGAGCAGTTCGATGATGATGGCGGTGATGAGCGTTGCTGCCGAGGGTACTTTGAAGCGCAGGAGCGGGACGGCAGCGTAGCGGGCTATCAGTATGAAGGGGAGCATGATGGAGAAGAAGAGGCAGATGAAGGCCCAGGCGGTGGTGACGGGTGAGTTTTCGGAGAATATGTCGAGTCCGTCGAGGATGTTGGGGTTGCCGGTGACGGAGTAGACTATTATGCCTGCTACGAGCGAGAGGATGAGGCAGAGCATCACGAAGGCTACTATGGCGCAGACCATTCCGAAGAATCCGAGGATGAATTTGGCGGCTATGGAGAAGAAGGTGTTGATGAAGGTGGCGAATGACGATGAGTTTTCGTCAGGCACGGGGGCTGCGGGGGGTGTGGAGTTGTTGATCACGGTCTGGCCTATGTTGTCAAGTGTGACGGGCTGGCCTTGCATTTCGAGGATCTGACGCGGGGTGTGGGCCACGGGGATGATCATCCATGCCACCATGTAGACTATTACGCAGGGCCAGAAATAGGTGCAGACGGTGAGGATGGTGGCGAGGATGCGCATGACGGTTACGTCCCAGCCGAGATACTGCGCGAGGCCGGCTATGACACCTCCGAACACTTTATGGCGCACGTCGCGGTAGAGCCGTTTGTGGATTGGCGGCGGGGGCGGTGTGGCCTGACCGGTGCTGTGGCGGCTCTGTGGGGCTGCTTTGGGGTCGGGAGGGGTGGCGCCGGTCGGTTCGCTGCTGTGGCGGGAGGTGCTGTCAGGGTCTTCTTCGGAGAGTTCTTCGGGACGGCCCATTGTCTCGATGACGCGGTTGACGTCGTCAATGACGATTACGTTGGCTCCGCGGGCAATGCGTTCTTCGAAGTGTTCGGAGATGCGCTGTTCGATGTCGTTGACTATCTCGTCGGCTTCGTTGTCGGCGAAAGTGGCCCGGAGCTGGGAGAGGTAGTCGAGGAGGAGAGTGTAGGCGTCTTCGTCGATGTAGAAGATTTTGCCGTTTATGTTGGCGGGGAAGCTCTTTTTCATGTCAGTCTTTGAGTCTGAGAGGGTTGGGTGTGATGGGTGTTATAATAGGAGGGTTTGCGAGGAGGAGGTTGACGGAGTTGCTGATCTCGTCCCAGGAGGCCTGGAGCTGTCCGAGGAATTCGAGCCCAAGCGGGGTTATGGAGTAGTATTTCCTCGGCGGCCCCTGGAGGGATTCTTCCCATCGGTAGGCGAGGAGTCCGTCATTTTTGAGGCGGGTCAGCAGCGGATAGAGAGTGCCTTCCATTACGATTAGATGCGCTTCTTTTAGCCGTGCTATCATCTCGGAGGCGTAGGCATCGCCGCGCCTGAGTATGAGCAGTACGCAGAATTCCAGCATTCCTTTGCGCATCTGGGATTTCAGATTGTCTATGTTCATGATTTTTGGATGTTTTTCTGTCGGAGTGACTACCGGTTTTGTCTCTCGGACGTTGCAAAGGTAGGGATTGGCAAGGTACTATGCAATACATAGTACTATGAATTAACAAAAATTAAATCTTTCACCCTCTTAGTGTCGCGTTTTTCTGTTCCGGATTGTTATATTTGCAATAAACAATTGCATAAAGATATGCTAATCTCCAAAAATAAATTATATGCGCCAGATAATACGACATTTTACTGATGACGACTTGTATAAGTTCACAATGTGTTGCGCGGTAATTGAAAACTTCCCACGCACACAGGTACGTTACAAGTTTAATGACCGGGACAATACCGTTTATCCTGATGGCTTTGCCGATGAGCTCCTTCGTCAGATACAAATGCTTGAAGACGTGATAATCACCGAAGAGGAAATTGCGTTTCTGCAAGAAAAATGCAGCTATATCCCCGCTTGGTTTTGCAGCTATCTCAAAGGATTTCGGTATGACAGCAAATGGGTAAGGATAAATCAAGATGAAAACGGACATCTTGACATAGAGTTTGAAGGCTGTTGGAGCAACACAATACTTCTCGAAGTGAAAGTCCTCGCAATCATCTCGGAACTGTATTATATAATGACGGGAGAAGCAGAGAAACTCGATTATGAAGGATACTACCGAAAATCGCATGACAAAGCACGGAGACTGATTGAGGCCGGTTGCACGTTCAGTGATTTCGGCACCCGCCGCCGAGCATCATTTCAGGCTCAGGACACGGTGGTCAAGGCAATGAAAGATTGTCAGGACACAATGTCTGGCCCCGGAAGATTCATAGGCACCAGCAATGTGTATTTCGCCATGAAATATGATCTCGTGCCAATAGGGACGATGGCCCATGAACTTATATGTGCCATTGCCGGAATGTATGGTCCGCAGATGGCAAATTATCTTGCCATGAAAACATGGGCATCTACATATCGGGGTGCGTTGGGCACATTCCTTTACGACACCTATGGCTGGCGGATTTTCAGCCTTAATTTCTCTGAGGATTATGCCAATATGTTCAAGGGGCTGAGAGTGGACAGCGGCGATAACTGCCATGAACTCGATCTCATTGTCGAAAAATACAGGAGTCTTAACATTGATCCACGCACCAAGCAGATTGTGTTCAGTAACGGCTTGAATGTTGATAAAGCAATCGAGATACAGAGATATGCCGAAGACAAGTGCATACCATCATTTGGCATTGGCACTCATTTTACCAATGATTTCGAGGATGTCAGACCACGTAACATAGTCATCAAACTTGTCGCGGTGAAGATTACCGAATCATGGACATTCTATTGCAGCACATGTAAGTTAAGCGAGGACAAAGGCAAATATTCCGGCGATGAAGCAACAGTGTGCCGATTTCTTGAAGCACTTCATTTGACAGATGGCGAGTTATGACTTTTCGGACCAATCGTTCGGGTGTAATGAACTATAAGAGGGTGTTTCATAACAAGAGTTAAAATCTGAGTGGTGTATCTTTTAGATAAATTGTTGCAAGGGAGGAAGAAGCATAGCGAGCTATGCGACTGACGAGCTTCAACAATTTAGCAAAAGAGACACCAAGGCTCAGGTAACTCAAAATTTTTCACAAATGGAATACTCCTATTTAACGTGAGTTCGGTATAGGCACTTCATAAGAACCGTACGGCTGAAGTGTTATGAAGGGCTTGTATAAAAAACGGAATCTTTCGTCCGGACATGATTATAGGTTGCCGGCAGTAAGACGGGACACCGCGACCTTGTCGATGCGAACACGGTCCATGTCCGCGACTTCAATTTTGAAAGAATGCCATTTTATTGTGTCGCCCTCAGTGGGTACTTTGCGCAGAGTCTCCATTATCAGACCTCCGATTGTCGTATATCCTGCCGGTTTGTACAGCTCCTCACAGTCAAAATATGCAAGAAAATCATATATGGGGCACTGCCCGTCAACGAGCCATTCGTCCACATCCGGACGCTTCACAATCATAGGCCCTTCTCCGGACTGGGCGATATTGCCAACAAGACCGTCGAGTATGTCGCGGAGTGTTATAATGCCTTGGAAGCTACCGAACTCATCGTAAACAAGAGCAAAGTGGTTGTCGGTGGTTTTGAACGTTTCGAGCGCGTCATATACCGTCATGGACTCAGGAAGACACATAGGAGGTATAATCGCTTTTTCGATATTGAAGTCGGGCTTGCCGAGCGACAGCACGAGACTTTTAAGAGATATAACACCACAGATGTCTTCTTTATCTCTGTCGAAAACGGGATATGAGGAATGAAGGTCATCGCATAATACCTTCCGGATGCTCTCTTCATCCATATCAATAGTCAGAGTCGCCACTTCTTTACGACTGGTCATAATCGCGCCGATACGGCTGTCACCCATAACTAATGCTCGCTCCATGATGTCCTGTTCAACCTCACGCACTTCTCCGGAATCTATGCCTTCCTGAATCAAAGATTTGATTTCTTCCTCAGTTACTTTTGATGTATTGTTTCCAAGTTTGAAAATCTTGACAATGGCCGATGTTGACGCAGACAGCAGCCATACAATGGGATATGTTATTACAATAGTTCGGTAAAATTTGCATATTCAATTGAATATCAATAAGATACAACAATAATTCAATATCGATGCAAACTATTGTGTATCAGTGCGATACAGCTATGCCTGCTCAAAAATTACCGAACTGTTGTTATTAGAGAAAGCAGTCTCATTGGACCCGCCGCCAGTTTGGCAATCCCGTCAGCATGTCCCATGCCGATTCGTTTCGGCACAAGTTCACCAACAACTATCGACAGATAAGTTACTATCGCGACAATGACAAATTTCGCAATATTCATCGCCATTTTGGGGGCGAGACCTATTGATGTCAAATAATTGCCTGCTTCCGTTGCTATTGTAGCACCTGAAAACAAACCGGTAAGAATCCCGATAAGTGTTATTCCGATCTGTACGGTCGATAAGAACCGATCTGGCTCACTCTGGAGTTTCAAGGCATTGGCGGCACTACGATTGCCGTCTTTGGCTTCTGCCGACAGCTTGGATTTTCGTGCTGATATAAGGGCGACCTCCGACATTGAGAATACACCGTTGAGAAGTATTAAAGCGATTATTATAATCAGGTCATCCATATAAAAAAAGTGCAAATTATCTTTAGAGATTGTCTAAGAATAAGTAAAAAGACACCGACAAGGCCTTTAAAAGCAAAGTGATATAAATTTTAGACAATCTCTTAGAGTTTTTCGCGTTCGAGGCCGTGGCGGGTTTCGTCGGTGGCGGGGACAAGGGGGAGGCGGAGGACTTCTTTGTAACGCGGGAAGAGGATGTGGAGCAAGCATTTGATGCCGGCGGGGTTGCCGTCTTTGAATAGGAGGGAGTAGAGGGCTGAGAATTGCTGGTGGAGTTTGGCGGCGTGATCGGGGGTTTCGGCGGTCATGCTCGCGTGGATCATTTCGGTGAAGCGTTCGGGGTAGGCGTTGCCGAGCACGGAGATTACGCCGTCGCCGCCGATTCGGATCATGCTATGGGCGAGGGAGTCGTCGCCTGAGATTACGAGAAAGCCTTCCGGGCGGCGGGTGATTACGTTCTGCGCCTGCTCCATGTTGCCGCTTGCTTCTTTGATGCCTATGATTTTGCCCTGGAATTCGCGGGCGAGGCGTATGATGGTGTCAACGTTCATGTTGACTCCTGTGCGGCCGGGTATGTTGTAGAGGATTACGGGGATTGGCGATGCCTTGGCTATTTCGGCGAAATGGCGGTACATGCCTTCCTGGGTCGGTTTGTTGTAGTAGGGGACCACTGAGAGGATTGCGTCGAATTCGTCGAGGCGCTCTGTGGTCAGGAGTTCGTTGACTACGGAGCGGGTTGAGTTTCCGCCGATTCCGAGCACTACGGGGCAACGGTGGTTGATGTGGTCGAGTATGTGGAGCGCGAGGCGGTGTTTCTCGTCGGGGGTGAGTGTCGGTGTTTCTGCTGTTGTGCCGAGGGCTACAATGTAGTCGGCTTTGCCGTCGACCAGATAATCAAGGTGGGCGTCAAGTGTCTGAAAGTCGATATCTCCGTTTTCGAGAAATGGCGTGGTGAGTGCAACTCCCATGCCGCGCAAGTGCTCAGATGACATAAAGAAATTGTAAGATGGATTTGCGTTAGAGCCGTCGATTTGATGTGTTTTGTGTCAAATAAACATCAAAGTCTCCGGTTTGGTTGCAAAATTACAAAATATTTGCAAATTAGCCAAGAAAGAGGAGACGATGAGGATCTGAAGTGCCGGTAGCTCCGGATGGTCTGAAACTTCCGGTGTGGCTTGAGGTGGCCAGGGTGTTCTGGTCAAGGGTGGTGGCCTGAGGGTTCTTTTGGGACCTGGGTTATTTGCGGGCTCGTTTGGCTCTGCGTTTGCGTGATGCTGTGGTTTTGGTTTTGCGCTTTTTGGCGGGGGCGTATTTCTGAGATTTTCCGTAGGTGCGTTTGTCGAAGGCGAATATGTCTTTGTGGGGCACCTGGTTTTCAAAGTCGATGATCGCTGCGGGGTTGATGGGTATTCCGAGGTAGCGGCATTCGAAGTGGAGGTGTGGTCCGGTGCTACGGCCTGTGTTGCCTCCGAGAGCTATGGGGTCGCCGGCTTTGACGTATTGGTTGGGTTTCACGAGGAAGCGGCTGAGGTGTCCGTAGACTGTTTCGAGGCCGTTTTCGTGGCGCATCACTACGTAGTAGCCGTAGCCGCGTCCTTCATATTTCGTGAGTCGGATTTTTCCGGAGAATGCTGCGCGGACGGTGTCGCCAACCTGGAGCTTGAGGTCAGTTCCGTAGTGCATGCGTCCGAAGCGAGAGCGGTAGCCGTAGTTTGATGTGATGTGGCCGGGACAGGGTGACACGAATTCCGAGACGTCGATGTCATGATGGTCAGGGATTGTGACTGCTGTTCCGTAGGGGTTGACGCTTTCGCTGTTCCAGAAAGAGTTGAAGACTTCGTTGTCAATGGCGGCTTCGCGAGCTTTGATCTGGTTTAGGAGAAGGTCGTTGTTTTCGATCTTGAAGGGGTTGACTGATGGCCGCTGGTTGGCTATCAGTGAGTTGTGCTGGTTGGTGTGTGATTTGGGGAGTTTTAGCTGTGCCTGTGCGGTGAATGCTGCCGCTGAAGCGAGGAGTGAGATGAGGAGTGTATTGAATTTTAGTAATTTCATTGGAGTATTCAAAATTTTTTCCGGCAAGAAGATGGAGAGTTGATGGTTATGCTTTTTTATCCTGGCTGTCGGTTCACTGCGGGGGACTGGCCGGGATGCCGAGCTCGTCGGTTGAATTGATGAATGGGGTGGCTGCTGCAGTGCGCGGGAAGAGTTCTTCGGGGCGGAAGAAGCGTCGGATCTCGGTTTCGGCATCTTCGGGTGAGGAGGATGCGTGGATGATGTTTTCCTGATTCGACATTGCGAAGTCGCCGCGGATTGTTCCGGGAAAAGCTTCGCGTCCGTTAGTGGCGCCTGTGAGCGATCGGACCACAGAGATGGCTTGGATTCCCTGGAGGACCATGACGATGACGGGCGATGCGGTCATCGAATGTAGTATCAAAGGGAAGAATGGTTTGCTGACGAGGTGAGAGTAGTGCTGGTGCAGAAGCTCTTCGGAGAGTTGCATCATTTTCATGCCGGTAATGGTGAGGCCCTTCTGCTCGAAGCGGGAGAGAACTTTGCCGACAAGAGCGCGCTCGATTGCTGATGGCTTGAATATGATTAGAGTCTGTTCCATTTAGAGTGGCGATTAACAGATGTTTACGGTTTTCGTAAGCACTTTCCAAATTTAGTCATTTTGAGGCGATTGAAAAAATTCGGGCGGGATAAAAAGTGTGAATTTTGGGAAACAGAGTTTAATTTTGGTTTGTATCGAATTGTTTGTCAGGCGTTTGGATGTCAATGTGAAAATACTATAAAATATGTCGGACGGTTTCGGCTTTTGATTTTGCGTGTGAATTTATGTAAAATATTGTAATTTGAGAAGGTCTTGTTTTAACATTTGCCGCCAGAAGCAAAGAAAAACGGCCTGATTCAAGGGGTGATGAATCTGACCGTGGGTTTCTTTGGTGGGCGCTGAGGGATTCGAACCCCCGACCCTCTGCTTGTAAGGCAGACGCTCTGAACCAGCTGAGCTAAGCGCCCGGATTTTGATTGCGCCGCTTGCGCTATCCGGTTTTGCTTTAGATGCGAGAAAGATTTTGGAGTTGTGGGCGCTGAGGGATTCGAACCCCCGACCCTCTGCTTGTAAGGCAGACGCTCTGAACCAGCTGAGCTAAGCGCCCTTTCTCGCTTAAAGCGTTGCAAAGGTAGAGAGGATTTTTGAATCGACCAAATGTTTTTGAAAGTTTTTTCGATTTTTTTGAAAAATAGGGCTTAAAAGGGAGAAATCGTAGAATTATTGGTCGGAATAGCGGACGAGTGGATGATAATGGTTGGCCCTGACAGTTAAAAATGATATGAAAGGGGTAGTGAAAAAAGATTGCATGGGTGTGGATTTTTTTGAAGGAAAGGTTGGAGGGATCAAAGTTTATTTTCTAAATTTGCAAAAATTCTTAATTGCAGAGTTTTTTTTAAACGGAAATCTACAAGTGTAATTTGGAATTTAACCAATCTCTAAAATATCTAACGGCCTGACATCATGCAGCAGGAACAGAAAGAGCCGGCCGGCGGCGAGCAACTTACTTCCAGACCGGCTTCTGAGAGAAATATTGTCGACAGTGTGGTCATCATTCCCACCTATAATGAAAAGGAGAATGTGGCTGCGATTATCGAGGCTGTCTTCGGGCTGCCCCGCGAGTTTGATGTGCTGATAATTGATGACAATTCTCCTGACGGCACAGCCGCGATAGTGAAAGATCTCCAGAAGAAGTATGCCGGACGCCTGCATCTGGTGGAGCGCGCCGGCAAGCAGGGACTGGGCACGGCTTATATAGCCGGATTCAAGTGGGCTCTGGCGCGGGACTATGAATTTGTGTTTGAGATGGACGCCGACTTCTCGCACAATCCCGCCGATCTGCTGAAGCTCTATGACGCCTGCTCCAGGGACGGCGCCGATCTGGCCATCGGGTCGAGATATGTGACGGGTGTCAATGTAGTCAACTGGCCTATGGGCAGGGTGCTGATGTCGTACTACGCCTCGCGCTATGTGAGGGTTGTGACCGGGATGCCGATCAACGATGCTACGGCCGGATTTGTCTGCTACCGCCGCCGGGTGCTTGAGACCTTGCCTCTGGATGGTATCCGTTTCAAGGGCTATGCATTTCAGATCGAGATGAAATTCCTGGCCTATAAGTATGGATTCAGGATCAAGGAAGTGCCCATCATCTTTGTGAACCGTGTGCTCGGAACTTCGAAAATGAGCTCCGGTATCTTCAGCGAGGGATTTTTCGGGGTGATGAGGCTGAAATGGTCGAGTCTGTTTACGAAATATGAACGCAAGACAGTGTAAGCCTCCTCTATCTGATAAATTTTAAACTCAAGCGTTGCAGATGGCTACCACCTTATTATATAATGCAGAGATTGCCAACGAAGGCCGCCGGTTCAGAGGCTATGTGCTTGTTGACGGGCAGAAGATAGGCCGAGTGGGCGAAGGCACGGCCGACGGCGCCGAATGTATGCGCCTGAAGCAGACAGCCGACAGGGCTGTTGACTGCGGAGGGCGACTGCTGATACCCGGAGTGATTGACACGCATGTGCATTTCCGCGATCCGGGTCTGACGGAAAAGGGCGACATGGCCACGGAAAGCCGTGCGGCGGTGGCCGGAGGTGTCACCTCGGTTGTCGATATGCCAAATACGAAGCCTGCCACTGTGACTTGCGCGGCGCTTGGGGACAAGATCAGGCGCGCAGCTGAAGTCTCGGCTGCAAACTTCGGCTTTTTTATCGGCGCCACAAATGACAATGCCGATGAGCTGCTGAAGGCCGACTACAGCCGGACGGCCGGCATAAAACTGTTTCTCGGATCGTCGACGGGCAACATGCTTGTTGACGACAACAATACACTTGAAGAACTTTTCGCCTCCGCTCCGGCGCTGATAGCCGTGCATGCGGAAGACGAGGCGACGATCCGTGCGGCCCGCGAAAGGCTGCTGGAGGAATGCGGCGGCTCGATTCCGGTTGAAAGACATCCGGATGTCAGGCCCCGCGAGGCTTGCGTGAAAGCCACACGCAAGGCTATAGAACTTGCCCGGAAAACGGGTGCGCGTGTGCACATCTGCCACTTGTCCACTGCCGAGGAGCTGCAGCTTGTCAGCGAAGCCAAGGCCGAGGGAGTGAAGGTGACGGCTGAGACCTGCCCGCAATATCTACTTTTTGACCGGAATGATTTTCAGAGAGCCGGCGCGCGCATCAAGTGCAATCCGGCTATCAAGGAACCGTCTGACCGCATAGCGCTGCTGCGCGCTCTCCAGCCCGGAGGCTGCATCGACACTATTGCCACTGACCATGCTCCGCATCTGCCCGCGCAGAAAGAGGGCGATGCGCTGACTGCCGCGTCGGGTATGCCTATGGTGCAGTTTTCGCTGCGCGCCATGCTTGAGCTTGTGGCGTCAGATCCGCAACTCGAAGGCTGCGGACCTGAGCGGGTGGTGGAACTGATGTGTCACCGTCCGGCCGATCTGTTCGGCATCAAAGGGCGCGGTTATATCCGCGAAGGTTACTGGGCCGATCTGGTGCTGGTGGATCCTCTCGGATGCCGGACTGCGGTGAGCGATTCGGAGGTGATCAGCCGCTGCGGCTGGACTCCGCTCGCCGGAATGACTCTGCCGACGCGGATCGAGATGACAATGGTCAACGGAACGGTGGTCTACGAGGCCGGTTCCGATCCGCAGAGCGGCGCGGCTATGGCGCTCGAATTCGGCACGACCGGCGAAAAGCCCTGAAACAGGAACTTATAATCAACCATGATAACCACATTCATCTAATCAAACCAATCTAATTATGTTAGACAAGACCAATGTCAAGACCCTTGACAAGGTTGTGGTCCGTTTTTCCGGAGACTCCGGTGACGGCATGCAGCTTGCAGGCAACATTTTCACAAATGTTTCCGCAGGGTTAGGAAACAAAGTGTCAACTTTCCCCGACTATCCTGCCGAGGTTCGAGCTCCGCAGGGATCGCTCAGCGGAGTGTCGGGCTTTCAGGTAAGTGTAGGTGTCGACGTGCACACTCCGGGTGACCTCTGCGACGTGCTCATCGCCATGAACCCCGCGGCTCTCAAGCAGAACATCAAGTTTCTCAAGGCTGGCGGTGTGGTGATTGTCGACATCGACTCATTCAAGGAATCAGATCTCAAAAAGGCGCTTTTCGAGACTCTCGATCCGTTCAAGGAACTCGACATCAAGGCCCAGGTGGTGGAAGTGCCCGTCACTTCGATGACCAAATCCGCGCTGGCCGAGTCGGGACTGGACAACAAGAGCATCCTCAAGTGCCGCAACATATTCGCCCTCGGTCTTGTCTGCTGGCTTTTCGACCGTCCGCTTGAAGGCGCTCTCCGTATGCTCAAGGGCAAATTCGCCAAGAAGCCCGCTATCTATGAAGCCAATGCCAAGGTTATCGAGGCCGGCTACAATTACGGAAACAACATCCACGCCAGTGTCAGCACCTACCGCATCGAGACCGAAGAGGCTGTGCCCGGCGTCTATACGGACATCAACGGCAACACCGCCACCGCATGGGGCTTCATCGCAGCCTCTGAAAAGAGCGGGCGTCCGCTCTTCCTCGGCAGCTATCCCATCACTCCCGCCACCGACATACTCCAGGAACTTGCAAAGCGCAAGGATCTCGGAGTGAAGGCTCTGCAGATGGAAGACGAGATTGCCGGAGTCTGCTCGGCCATAGGCGCATCATTCGCAGGCCATCTTGCGGTCACTTCGACCTCAGGCCCCGGTCTTGCTCTCAAGAGCGAAGGCATCGGTCTGGCTGTGATAGCCGAACTTCCGCTGGTGATTGTCGACGTGCAGCGCGGCGGTCCCTCCACCGGTCTGCCCACCAAGACTGAACAGACCGACCTTATGCAGGCTCTCTACGGCCGCAACGGCGAGTCGCCTCTGGCAGTAGTGGCCGCATCGACTCCGACCGACTGCTTTACTATGGCGTTTGAGGCCGCGAGAATAGCAATGGAACACATGACACCGGTGATTCTCCTGACCGATGCCTTCATCGGCAATGGTTCGAGCGCATGGCGTGTGCCCGAAGCGTCAGATCTGCCCGAAATCCATCCTCCGCTGCTGGCTCCAAATGCCATCGACGAAGCCTGGCAGCCTTACACCCGCAAGGACGAGGATCTGGTCCGCTACTGGGCTATCCCCGGAACCGAAGGAGCCGCACACCGTGTGGGCGGTCTTGAAAAAGACTATAACACCGGCGCTATCTCGACCGATCCGGTCAACCATGAGAAAATGGTGCAGACCCGCCGCGAGAAGATAGAACGCATAGCCAACCACATCCCTGCGCTCGAAGTGCTCGATCCGAAGGGCGCTGACACAATTCTTGTGGGCTGGGGCGGTACCTACGGCCATCTGCGCACTGCCGCCGGCGAACTCTGTGCCGAAGGCCGTCCTGTGGCATTCGCTCACTTCAACTACATCAATCCGCTGCCCGCCAACACAGCCGAAGTGCTGCGCGGCTACAAGCGGGTGATCGTGGCCGAGCTCAACACCGGCATGTTTGCCGACTATCTCCAGGCCAAGTTCCCTGATCTGCACATAGAGCGCATCAACAAGATTCAGGGACAGCCATTCCTCGTAAGCGAAGTTGTCAACGGTGTCAAAAAAATCATGGAGGACAAATAATCATGGAACAGACTCAATATACCCCCGCCAATTATAAGAGCAATCAATCAGTGCGCTGGTGTCCCGGCTGCGGTGACCATGCGATCCTGAACACACTCCACAAGGCAATGGCAACCGTGGGTGTGCCTCCCCACAAGACGGCAGTCATCTCAGGTATCGGCTGCAGCTCGCGTCTGCCTTACTATATGAACACCTACGGTTTTCATACCATCCACGGACGTGCGGCCGCTATCGCTACCGGCTTCAAGGTGGCCCGCCCGGACATGAGTGTCTGGCAGATTTCAGGCGACGGTGACGGTCTCGCCATCGGCGGCAACCACTTCATCCATGCTGTGCGCCGCAATGTGGACATCAACATGATTCTGTTCAACAACAAGATCTACGGTCTGACCAAGGGTCAGTATTCGCCCACGAGCGACCGCGGCTTCGTGTCGAAATCGTCGCCCTACGGCACAACCGAAGATCCGTTCATCCCGGCAGAACTCGTGTTCGGCGCCCGCGGCAATTTCTTTGCCCGCAGCATAGACGTAGAGCTTCAGATCTCGCAGGAGGTGCTTGTGGCCGCCGCTCTCCACAAGGGAGTGTCAGTTGTAGAGGTGCTTCAGAACTGTGTGATCTTCAACAACGGTATCCACAATTTCATCACCGACCGCGAACACCGTGCTGAACGCACCATCCATCTGGTGCACGGCGAAAAGATGCTTTTCGGTAAGGACAAGGAGATGGGCCTCGTGCGCGACGGCTTCCTGCTGAAAGCAGTGAAGGTGGGCGAAGACGGCTATACGATGGATGATGTGCTGGTTCATGACGCGCACACGCAGTCGAACTTCCTGCACCAGCAGCTCGCCATGATGGACGGCCACGATCTGCCGCTGGCATTGGGTGTGATCCGCGATGTTGACTCTCCGGTCTATAATGAAGAGATCGACGCTCAGATCGAAGAGGTGCGTGGCCGCAAGAACTTCTCGTCGTTGCGTGGCATGGTTCTCGCCGGCGAGACCTGGACTGTGGAATAAGCAGATTCTCAATAAGAGATTGTTTTTGAGCAAGCTCTAAAATTCATGGCCGGATATGGTTTTCCGGCCTGACGTGAAAGGCAATGACCGCCGGCAGAAGGATTTCTGCCGGCGGTCTGTTATATCTGTCGGTCTGGAGGAGTGGCTATGACGGATTTTCGGGGCTGTGTTAACATATGTTTGCTAATAATCAGTGTTTTTGTGCAGATTTTAATGAAAATTGAGTGTTATGCGCTCTATTTTGCATATTTTAAAATTAATAAGGTAATTTTTAAATAATAATAATTTCACAATCCGAAAAAACTCAGTACTTTTGAAAGCTCAAATGTAAAGTTGGAAACTCTCTTTGCGACGAGCTAAAGACCAGATATCAAAAATTAACCTTAATAAACTACTATTCAGTTAGTAACGAACAATCATGACTAAATCTACTGTAAAACCCGCCAATGGTAAACTTGGCGTACTCGTAGTAGGACTTGGCGCCGTGACTTCCACGTTTATGACCGGCGTCCTCATGGCCCGCAAAGGTCTCGCAAAACCTGTTGGCTCAATGACCCAATATGACAAGATCCGTGTTGGCAAGGGAGCTGATAAAAAATATCTCCACTACAAGGACATCGTTCCGATGGCCGACCTGAACGACATTGTGTTCGGCGCATGGGATGTTTATCCTGCAAATGCTTATCAGAGCGCAGTCTATGCTGAAGTGCTTCAGCCCAAGGATATCGAGCCTGTGAAGGACGAACTCGAAAAGATCGTTCCGATGAAGGCCGCTTTCGACCACAACTATGCAAAGCGTCTCGACGGTGACAACGTGATGGCCGGCAAGACCCGCTGGGAAATGGTAGAGCAGCTCCGCGAAGATATCCGCAACTTCAAGAAAGAAAAAGGTGTTGACCGCGTTGTTGTGCTCTGGGCAGCTTCAACTGAAGTATATGTTCCGGTTGACGAAAAGATCCACGGAACTCTCGAAGCTCTCGAAGCAGCAATGAAGGCTGACGACAAGGAACACATCGCACCCTCAATGTGCTATGCATACGCAGCCCTCTGCGAGGGCGCTCCCTTCATCATGGGCGCTCCCAACACAACCGTTGACATCCCCGCAATGTGGGAACTCAGCGAAAAGACCGGCATGCCTATCTCAGGCAAGGACTTCAAGACCGGCCAGACTCTCGTGAAGTCAGGCTTCGCCCCCATCATCGGCACCCGCTGTCTGGGTCTCAACGGCTGGTTCTCGACCAACATCCTCGGTAACCGCGACGGTCTCGTGCTCGACGAACCCGCAAACTTCCGTACCAAGGAGGTTTCCAAGCTTTCTACCCTTGAGTCAATCCTCGTTCCCGAAGATCAGCCCGATCTCTACAACGCAAACTGCGGCGGTGCTGAGGAAGGCGGCCACCAGGGCTACTACCACAAGGTGCGCATCAACTACTATCCCCCGCGCAACGACAGCAAGGAAGGCTGGGACAACATCGACATCTTCGGCTGGATGGGCTATCCGATGCAGATCAAGATCAACTTCCTCTGCCGCGACTCTATCCTTGCCGCTCCTCTTTGCCTTGACCTCGTGCTTCTGAGCGACCTCGCCGCACGTGCAGGCCGTCACGGCATCCAGCGCTTCCTGAGCTTCTTCCTCAAGAGCCCGATGCATGACTACACCAAGGGTGAAGTGCCCGTCAACCACCTCTTCCAGCAGTACACCATGCTGAAGAACGCTATCCGCGAAATGGGTGGCTACGAGGCTGACGAAGAAATCGACTAAGCCTATTCATCACATCTTGATTATATTGACAGTTCCGGAAGAGCAATCTTCCGGGACTGTCTGTTTTTTCAGGGGTGGCCGAGAGGGGGAGGGGTGAAGCGGTTTTTAGATGGAGGCGTATTCGGCGGTGGCGTCGAAGCAGGGGCAGGCTTTGGCGGCAAAATCGCGGTGGGAATGTATGCGGGCCTTGGGATAGGCGAGGCGGAGATCGCTCAGGAGCTTCAGGAGGGCGGTTTTCTGGGCTTCTGTGCGGGTGTCGGCGGGTTGACGGGTGCTGTCGGCTGTGAGGCCTCCTGCGTAGGCTATGCCGATGCTGTGGGAGTTGTGGCCGAGGCAGTGCGCGCCTGTCTCGCTCAGGGGGCGTCCGGTGTGGATTGTGCCGTCAAGGTCGATGAGATAGTGGTAGCCGATGGTGCGGAAGCCTCTCTGGCGGTGCCAGAGGTCGATTTCGGCCACGCTGACGTGGCGGCCGGCGGGTGTGGCGGTGCAGTGGATGATGATTTCGGTGATGGTGCGCATGGGAGTGGGAGAATTGGAGGTTGTTGTTGGAAATGGAGTGTTGTGTGTGTGCGGGCGGGAGGGGTTGTGCTTGCAAAGTTAATGCCGGGAATGCCCGGTTTTAGTGCGATAATGCGGAGATACCGGAAATTTTTAGTATTTTTGGCCTCGCACTTTTGCGTTTTTAAGTTTTAGTATTCTGATGTGTAGTTGCTTCCTCTCATCTTGTCAGAATCAACATCTTGAAGAACCTAATGTGACATCTTGCGCATGAGACTTTATAAGAATATTCTGCTCGCTATCTGGAGCTTGATCTACGTTGTGACGGTCGTGTTTTTTGTCAGAGGATCTTTGACATCGGTGCCATTCGGATGTCTGACAATCGGCTTTTTGTGCTATCTGATTGCTTTCTTTCATAACCTTTCAAAGGAGGTGAAAAGATAAGTGAGGGACGATAAACAGACAGAGGCTGCTTTCGGTTTTGGAGCCGATAGGCAGCCTCTGCATTTGTGGGGAGGTGGGAGAGGGTGTTCTGTTATGATTTGCTCTCTAATTTTTCTCTACAAGGATTCCGATCTGTTCGACTCCGCGGAGGGTGTCGATGCGCATTATGTGGCGCAGGGCCACGGGGCGCGTGAGGTCGATGCGGGTGTCGGGGTTGACAATGAGTTCGTGCTGGTAGCCGGCGCCGAAACCGCTTCCGAGCCAACGGCCGTAGAGGTCGGCGAGGGGCATGTTGATGGTGTCACGCAGCAGATAAGGACCGTCACCGTGGTAGGTCAGTTCAAGCCAGATGTTGGAGTAGGGATAGGCGTTGCTGTGACGCAGAGCCACGTGGAGTGTGCTGCCGTTGAGTATCGAGTCGTTGTCGGTGAGCGTTGTGTCGACCGGCAGGAGGCTGATGGTGTCGTTGTAGGCCCATCCGTCAGCCGGAAGCTGCTGCCAGCTGCTGTAATCGCGCTTCCCGCGGCCACAGGCTGCGAGAAGCGCGAGAATTGAGATTGCTGCTATAATAATATAGGTGGTTGATCGCATCTGGATAATCTCTTCTGGAGGCGTTGTCAAAACGATCGCTTATTCCTGGTTGTCGCGGAAGGCTTTCGGGATGCGGTTGGGGCGTTCGGCGGGAGCGTCGGGCTTTTCAGTCTGAGGGGCATTCTGCTGACGTGGCTGCTGGGCTTTTGGCTCGCGGCGGTTGTCTTTGTTGCGCTGACGCTGGTTTTTCTGCTGTCCGGGCTGCTGGGTAGCGGCGTTGGCTTCGGGGTTGTCGTTGCGTCTGCGCTGCTGCTTCTGGGGCTGTTCTCCGGCGTTTTTTGGCGCTTTTGGGGCATCCTGATTCTCGGCCTGAGGTTTCTGCTGCTGGCCTTCCTGCTTCTGTCCGTTGCCGCCTCCGCTTTTCTTTTTGCGCTTTTTCTTTTTGGCTTTGTCGAAGCGGGTGAGGTCGTCCTGCGAGGCGAGGTCGATTGGCTTGGCCTTGGCCGAGCTCTTTTCGGCATCGTCGGCCTGGAGCTGAAGCGGTTTTTCGCCGCGGCGGTTCATGTCGATGACCTCGAAGGCGCGGGCTGCGGAGATGGTGACGAGGTTGGCTGCGATCTGCTTGTCGGTCGAGTAGGTTATCTCCTTCTTGAAGATGTCGGTCTTGAAGTGGAAATAGGTGTTGTCAGCCGTTTCGAGGCGAATCTCGCGGCCGGGGAGATGGCGGGCGCTCTCAACGTAGGTGTCAACCTCGAAGTTGAGGCAGCATTTGAGTTTGGCGCACTGTCCGGCGAGTTTCTGGGGGTTGAGCGAGATGTCCTGATAGCGGGCGGCGCTGGTGCCTACGGAAACAAAGTTGGTCATCCAGCTCGCGCAGCACAGCGGGCGTCCGCAGGAGCCGATGCCGCCTATGCGTCCGGCTTCCTGGCGGGCTCCGATCTGCTTCATCTCGATGCGCACCTTGAAGGTGTCGGCAAGGACCTTGATGAGCTGGCGGAAGTCCACTCGCTCGTCGGCTATGTAGTAGAAGATGGCTTTGTTGCCGTCGCCCTGATATTCGACGTCGCCGATCTTCATGTTGAGGTTGAGCGATTCGGCTATCTTGCGTGCGCGGATCATGGTGTCGTTCTCGCGGGCCTTTGCCTCTTCGTATTTCTCAAGATCGGCGGGTTTGGCTTTGCGGAACACGCGCTTGATCTCGGCGTCGGGCTTTACGTTGGCGCGGCGCATCTGCAGGGCCACGAGCTTGCCGGTCAGGGTGACCACGCCGATGTCATGGCCGGGAGCCGATTCGACGGCTACGGTGTCGCCTATGGCCAGGTCGATGTTGGCCGAGTTGCGGTAGAAACCCTTGCGGGTGTTTTTGAACTGTACTTCGACTATGTCAAAGTCTGTCACGCCGCCGGGAATATCCTCCATCCAGTTGAAGCAATGGAGCTTTCCGCGGGGGCATTTTCTGTCTTTTTCTTCCATGGCGCAGACCCTCCCTTACTTGGCGAAGCTTACGGAGCGGGTCTCGCGGATTACGGTGATTTTGACCTGTCCGGGATATGTCATTTCGTCCTGGATGCGGCGGGCGATTTCCGATGAGAGCTTTTCGGTCTCGACGTCGTCGATCTTGTCGGCTCCGACAATCACGCGCAGTTCGCGGCCGGCTTGGATGGCGTAGGTCTTGATTACGCCGGGATAGCTGAGGGCGAGCTGTTCGAGGTCGTTGAGACGCTTGATATAGGCTTCGACAATCTCGCGGCGGGCGCCGGGACGTGCGCCTGAAATGGCGTCGCACACCTGGACGATGGGGGCCAGGAGCGAGGTCTGTTCGATTTCGTCGTGGTGAGCGCCGATGGCGTTGCAGATCTCAGGTTTTTCCTTGTATTTTTCGGCGAGTTTCATGCCGAGGAGAGCGTGGGGCAGTTCGGGCTCTTCGTCGGGCACTTTGCCTATGTCGTGGAGCAGGCCTGCGCGACGGGCTTTCTTGGGGTTGAGTCCGAGCTCGGCGGCCATGATGGCGCAGAGGTTTGCGGTCTCGCGCGAGTGCTGCAGGAGGTTCTGTCCGTAGCTTGAGCGGTATTTCATTTTTCCGACCATGCGGATGAGGTCGGGGTGGAGGCCGTGGATGCCGAGGTCAATGGCTGTGCGCTTGCCGGTTTCGATGATCTCTTCCTCGATCTGTTTGCGCACTTTGGCTACAACTTCCTCGATGCGGGCGGGGTGGATGCGGCCGTCGGCCACGAGCTGATGGAGGGCGAGGCGTGCTATCTCACGTCGCACGGGGTCGAAGCCTGAGAGCACTATGGCTTCAGGGGTGTCATCGACGATGATTTCGATCCCTGTCGCGGCTTCGAGGGCGCGGATGTTGCGGCCTTCGCGGCCTATGATGCGGCCTTTGATCTCGTCGCTGTCGATGTGGAAGACTGTCACGGAGTTTTCAATGGCGGTCTCTGTGGCGAGGCGCTGGATTGACTGGACCACGATGCGTTTGGCTTCCTTGTTGGCGGTCATCTTGGCTTCGTCCATGATGTCGTTGATATAGGCGCTTGCGGCGGTCTTGGCTTCGTCTTTGAGCGATTCGATTAGCTTTTCCTTGGCTTCTTCGCTTGAGAGTCCTGAGATGTGTTCGAGGGTGTCCTGGGCGGTGCGGCGCAGGCGGTCGAGTTCTTCCTTGCGCTGGTCGACCACGGCGAGCTGGGCTTCGAGGTTCTGGCGGGTCTGCTCGTTTTCGTTTCTGGCGCGGGCGTTTTCGCTCTGCTGCTGGTTGAGCTGAGTCTGGCGCTGTTTGAGTTTCGACTCTTCGCTCTGGATGCGCTGCAAGCGCTGATTTGCTTGCTTTTCGGCTTCGGTCTTGATGCGGAGTTCCTGTTCGCGGGCTTCGAGAAGTTTGTCTTTCATGATCACTTCTGCCTCGCGGTTGGCATCGTCGATTATCGTTTTGGCGCGCGAGCGGGCGGTTGATCGCTGGACGGCTACCATGATCACTATTCCGATGGCGGCCCCTATGAGGGCGGCGCAGATGTAGAATAATATATCCATAAATTTAAGGACTACAAAAAGGTATGAAAAATATATGTATATAAAAAATGCACGTGTCAAACATCCGGACCTCTCAGGCGCCGCGGCATCCCGCGGGAGAGGCGCTCGTCAGATGTGTTGAGCGTGCGTGAATTCGGTTTTTCGGGTCTGACCGTCCGGTAGTCTCAGCCGGCACTCCTGTCGGGCATGGGGACGAGGTCAGGGAGAAGAGGTTGTCAGCATGTCAGTCTGCGCAGTCATGGAGATTGTGGATGATGCGGTCGAGGCTCCTCTCCAGGCTCTCCAGGGTTTTGTCGGCCCTGACTGACGCTTCCTCGGCGCTGAAATAAAGCTGGGCGAACCTGAAGGTCACCATTGCCAGTATCTCGGCTGAGGATTTATCTTTGAATTCCGCCATCGCTGACCATTTTCGCCAGAGTTCGTTGATGTTGGCCTCGGCTCTTCTGACCACCTCTTCCTGTGAGGCGGGGATTCGCAGCGCCATTCGTGGCTGGTCGGCTATGCGGATTGATATATTGAGTGTCTTTTCGTTCATCAAATGCTTAACTGGTTGATGCATTTGTCGATTTCGCGCACTAATTCGGAAAGCACCGCGCGCGTGGCTTCAACGTCTTTGTGGTCTGGGGTGAGCACTGAGGCCACTTTGAGGTATTCGATCTGCCTGTTGAGGTCGCCGATGGTGCGTTCGAGGCGCTCCACAGTGCCGGTGAGCTCTCTCACTCGGTTTTCGGCTTCCTGTCTGGCCTGCGATATCAGCCTGTAGCGCTCAAGGATGAGCGCGGCCTTTGATTCGATTTTATCGACCCGATGCTGAAGGTTGGCGGCCATGCTTGTCTGAATTATATCACAAATGTAAGCATTAATTCCCGAACGGCGGGAAGTTTTGACACGGAAATTAAATCTATGAAACATTATTTAACCAAAGCGCCGCCTCCGGGGTGAGCGGAGGCGGCGCTGATGGATGTCATGCCGTCAGTGTGGCGGCAGGCCGGTTGTCAGAAGCGGATCTTGAAGGTCTTGCCTGCGGCGCTGACCAGATAGAATCCGCCTTTGGCGAGAGCGAGCTCGGTGTCTGATCCGTCAGAAACAGCGCTTGCCACTGTGCGGCCGGCGATGTCATAGACGTTGACACGGATGCCGGCTGCGAGGCCGCTGACGCGGATGCCTTCGGCGGTGGTGCTTACTCTGAGGTCTGAGGCGATGATGCCGGCTATGCCGCTGAAGTCAGGGCCGAAGTTGCCGTCGGCATCTGAGATGCGGAAGGCGTTGAGGGTGACGTCGCCGCTGACAGAGGCGGGGACGATCTTCACGAAGCGCGATTCGGGGTTGAGTTCGAGTTCGCCCTTGAAGGGAAGTTCGTCCTGGGAGAGGACGCGGATTGTGCGCCAGGTGGGTGCGATGTCGGCGTTGCGGGTCTCCTGGATCTTGAGGCGGCAGGCCGAGCCTTCGCTTGCCGATACTTCGAGGTAGATTTTCTTGGCAGTGCCGTCGAAGTAGGCCATCACCTTGTCGTTGCTTGAGGCTGAACGGAAGGTCACGTGGTCGGCGGTTACTTCGCCTGCGTTAGAGCCGCCGGCGGTGTAGCACCAGTGGGGATAGTCGTTCTGCGAGGTCTGCACGAGGCCGCCTACGGTTTCGAAGGGTGCCACGGTGTTGAACGGCGCGAAGTTGACAGGGAGGGTCTTGATGGCTTTGCCCCAGTGGGTTTCGCCGCTCTGCTTGGCGCGGGGGAAGTCGCCGGTGGTGAGTTTCACTTCGCCTACGAATGATTTCTCTCCGCCGGCATCGGTGAGAGCGCCTGCCGGGAAGTTGATAACGTATTCGGAGTTTGCGTCAAGAGCTTCGTAGCTGACGGTCATGCGGGTGCCGCCGGCAGCAATGGTGATGTCTTCGTAGCTCTTGATGCCGGAGATTGTGGCTCCGCCGTTATATTTGACTTCCTGGTTGAAGCCGAGGCTGATGTTGCCGTCGGTGTAGTCGATCGAGTTGTTCTGTTCGCCGGAGGTGAGTTCGAGGGGCTGGTCTCCTTCGGGGGCAATGTAGCGCTCCACGAGGATGTCGTTGATGTTGAATTTCTTGCCGTTGGCATCGATGCGGAACTTGACTGCACCGGCGTTGGTGTAGGTCTTGGTGTATTTGAAGATGCGCTTCTTGGCGCCGATGGCGTAGCTTTCGGTGCTTTCCTCACCGCCTGCTATGGTGACGATCTTGACGGTCTGCTGAGAAGAACCGGTGTTGCCGAAGTAGACGGTCAGCACGCAGGGACCCTGCACTTCGGGAGTCTCGATGTAGCCTCCGGCCTTGGTGGTGTAGAACTGGAGTGCCTTTGCGGTTGCTCCGCGGTCTTCTTCAGAAGCGGGGCCGTAGTTATCGTTAAGGTCTTCAGAGAAGCAGCCGCTCATAGCTACGACGCGGATGGCGTTGGAGCCGGAGCCGATCACCATGCCGTCAAATTCCACGCGCTGGTTTGCGGCATTGAACACGTTGGGGTTGTCTGTCTTCGAACCGAATTTTTCTGCATATGATGCGGGGCATGTGTGGAAGTCGGTGTAGAAGAGCACACCGCCTGCGGTAGTGGTGAAGCTGTAGACTTCGCTGGGGGTGGTGCCGAGAGAGTTGGTGGCATCGACGCGCCAGTAGTAGGTCTTGTTGGCTTCGAGAGTGGTGCAGTTCCATTCAGTGGCAGTGAGGCCGGAAACGGCTTCGGTGAGGTTTTCGGCATCGGTTCCGAGGAAGAGGCTGTAGGTCACATCTCCGCCGTAGGCCTTGCGGTCGTTCTTCCAGGTGAAGTTGATGCCGTTGGCAATGCCTTCCTTGGCACCGTTGGCAGGGAAGATGAGTTCAGAAGCGAAGGGCACGGTCGGGTCGCCTGAGGTCTCGAACGAGAGGGTGTCGGTGTAGTCCGAGTAGAGGCGCTTGCCGTCAGTTGCGCGCAGGCGGATCTGATAGGCAGTCATTGGCTGGAGTGTTGTCAGCTCGGCGGTAGTGGCGCCGGCGGGGGCAGTGGCCACTTCGGTAAATGTGAGGCCGCCGTCGGTGGAGACTTCAATAACGAAACCGTGTTCGGTGTTCTTGTTGACATCCCAGCTCAGAGACAGCGAGGTCTTTGAGGGAGTGCCGATGGCGAACTTGATGGGCTTCTTGATGTAGGGGAAAGCCTCGGTGATGGAGTTGGCGTAAAGCTCTATCCAGGCGTAACCTGTGGCAGGATCGATTTTTGCAGCGTCGGAAGCATCATTCGGGTTGAGACCGTTTGCTGTTTCCCAGGAATCGGGAATGCCGTCACCGTCAGTGTCGAGGGGCTTCACGCCGCCTGAGATTGTGCCTGTGCCTCTGTGGGGAAGCTGCGATTCGCTGCTGATGCCGTTTTTGGTTCCTTTGGAGCCGTATGATGCGAGTTCGTCGATAATATACTGGTCCACTTCATCTCTGACAGGAAGCGTCGGGCCTACATTCTCAAGAATCCAGGCATAAGATTCTTCCGCAGTCATCATGTTCTGTATCGGAGTTATGTGCTGGACTTCAATCTGAGTACCGGCTGCGATCTTATCGGCGTTTGCTGCATTGAATTCATCAATTGTAGCATTTACGGCATCAATGCTTTCAAGGTATATGCTCTGAGATCCGTCTGACTGAGTGCCGAGCATCTCCTCTACGGGCATGAGGTAGCCGTTGAGAATACCGTCTTTATTGTCGTCATAGTAGTTGCCGGCTCCATAGAAGCGGAATCCCTGTTTGCCGCGTGAGAAAGGTTTTGTCGCACCGTTCCAGGGGCCTCTCATGAAATAGTTGTTCTGAATGTCAGCCCAGGAGTCACCTTCGGAGTCGCTCATGATATAGCAGCCTCCGTCACCCCAGTTGTAGACCACATTATTGACATACTGATTGAGACCTTTGACTTTAGGGTTGCGGGTCTTGTTTTCAATATAGAGGTTACGGTAGAGAGTCACACCGCCGTCAGTCTGGATCAGACCTCCGCAGGAGTGAGTCTGCAGGCCCTGGCCGATGATTGAGTTCTGGACAGTGATGTTCCGCGGACCAGTGCCTTTTGAGTTTGATGAGATCGAGAAGTTTTCGTCACGACCCCAAAGCACGGAAAGATGGTCGAAGATCATGTCATGACCGCTGGCCACACCGGCGGCATCTTTGCCGTTATCGCCTTTAATGCCCATGCGGAAGCGGATGTAGCGAATGATAGTGTTGTTTGCGTTGGAGAATGAGACGCGATTGCCATATACCTGTATGCCTTCGCCGGGAGCTGTCTGGCCGAGGACTGTGAGGTTGCTGCTGAAAACCAGGACTGATTTCAGCTCGATGACGCCGCTGACGTCAAAGACAACAATGCGGTTGGGTTTGCTGACGGCATCGCGCAGAGAGCCGGTTCCGGAATCGTTAAGGTTGGTGACGTGGTAGATTTCTCCGCCTCGGCCGCCGGTTGTGAATCTGCCGAAACCTTCAGCACCCGGAAAAGCAAGGATGCCGTTGTCAGCAGCCATCGCTCCTATGCTCATAGAGAGCGCACAGCAGGCAATAGCAAGTTTTTTAAGAAATTTCATGGTTAAATTTTAATTGAATTAGATTTTTAAAACCCCGCAAGGTTTTATAAGCAACCCTGCGGGGTAATTTCAGATTTTTTTAGATTATCAGTACTGACTGATTATTTCTGAATGTACTTTTTACCGTTTTTGATGACGATACCCTTGTAGTTTTCGTCAACCTGAACGCCGAGCACGTTGTAGATAGGTGCGTTTTCGTCAGTTTCAGGATTGGCAATGATATCTTCGATGCCAGACTGTTCAGGTGCAGAACCTTCCATTACCACATGGTAGAGGCCGAGTTCGCTACCGCCACAACCGATGCGGAATGCAACGTTGCCTGTGAGACCGGCGGGGAGAGCGACTTCCTGCTTGTAGTAGCGTTTTGCTTTTGCATCAGCGGGACCGTTGACTGCGATTGTTTCGCCTACAACACCGTTGACAACGGGAGTTACTTCTGCGTAAAGGCCTTTGTCAATGTATTTGCCACCTGCATGGCCGATCCAGATAGTGAGCTTGGTCGGGTTGCCGATAGCGGGGAACTGGATGTAAGTACCTGTGCGGCTGCCGGTGTTTGAGTTACGGTTGAAAGCAATGGCGTGAGTAGTTTCCACTGCATCAGCTTCTGAAGCTGCACCGTAGTCAGTATCTACGCCATGATTTCCACCCCAGCCTTTCATGAGGAGTGTACGGGCCGGGCCAACACCATCCTGGTTCCAGCAGATGAAAGGATGAGTCATGTCAATAGCAGTGAAGTCACCGTCTTCTCCTTCGAGAGTGTAGGTCTGGCCGTCAACGAGGTCGATGCAACGGTTTTTGACAGCTTCCCATTTGCCATCTGCATTTTTTACATTGAACATTGAACCGCAGGTGTTGAGAGCCATGCCGGTTTTGTCAATGAAATCATAGTTTGATCCGAATCCGAGGCCTTCGAGTTCAGTTGCTTCGTCAACGATTTCGCCGGCGGGGCTGAAGATAGCCTTGCAGTAGAGAGGAGTGTTATTGAAGTCATAAGTGAAGACTTCTGCATTAGCTCCGAGAGCCGCCATCATAACGGCGGAAAGGATTAATGATTTTTTCATTGTGTAGAAATGTTTGATAGAATATAAAATTATTTGGTGAATAATGATCTGGATATATGAAAGCGGAAACGGAATTCTGATTAGCCGGATGCCGGAGTGTCAGAACTCCGTTTCTGCTTGCGGTTTTTGACCGCTGTTTAACACAGAGGTCATGAAAGACTTTTAGTATTCAGTTGCGAATTGTGACCGTCCTTACTTGTAGGCGGGATGCTGGGTAAGGTTGGGGTTGTCGATCAGCGGATGGCCTGCGCTCTTGCCTGCAAACGGGCAAATCTCAGTTTTGTTCTTGACGAAACCGTGATAAATACCGTATTCGCCTGCAACCCAATCGGGATATGCTCCGTTGTTTTCGGAGCTGGCAAGCGGTTTGGTATAAACCGTAGAGCCGATGTTGAGGGCGGTTATCGCGGCTGGAGAGTAACCGGCGCAGCGGCGGGAGTTCTTGTTATAGGTGCTTGTCCAGGCCTGGAACATGTTTACAGTGTACCATACTTCGCTGTCAGAGGGAGTTATGCCATGTGCTGCAAGAACCTCCTTCACAGCCTGATTGTGCTTGTTTCGGTTGCTTGCGGTCGAGGCATTCTTCATGGCTGTGAGCTTGGTGATTTCAGCCGGATCAGAGATTTCGATATATGGCACTGTGAGAGCCTTTTCGCCATATTCGCATGAACTCATCTGGAGTTTGACAATGCGCAGAGCGGGGACATCGGCATATTTGCCTGTGCGGTCTGAAAGATCCTTGATGTCCTGCTGAGCCTGGCGCACTTCCTTTTCGATAAGGTTCATGCGGATAAGGTCACCACGGACAAGAAGTTCATCGCCAAGTTCCCATTTGCGTTCCTGCATGATGGTTTCGAGGAATTCCTCCTTGTTAGCGGCTGCGATAGGCATGGCTCCGATTCCGGCTCGGTCGCGAACCTGCTTTAGAGCAGCTTTGGCGGCGTCATTGGGGCCGTGGAGGTAGTTCTGGGTTTCGGCATACATGAGAAGTATGTCGGCATAGCGCAGAAGAGGAACGTCTACGTTACGTTTTGCAGCAGCCTGAGGAGCCTGACACCACTGGATGCGGTATTTTCCTGGCATGATGCTTGAGAAAGTTGTGGCGCAGTTTGTTCCGTCAAAATTATCGGCATCCTTGAGGTATGTGATAGAGTAGTTGGCGCAAATTACGTCACGACGGATATCGGCGGGATCAAACGAAAGATAGTAGGTGGGAAGTTTCACCTGAAGGGTTTTGCGGGTTCCGAATGTACCGCCAGTGCAACCGGGCTGTCCGTTGTAGATACCGAAATCAGAGTTGGTTGATTCGCCGAGCTGGGCTATCTGCCACATCATTTCCTGAGAGCTGACACCGAAATTGCGCTGGCAGTAGTTGTAGAAAAGAGTATGATAGGGGCTCATGCCGTCGCGCCCCTGGGTGATGAGGCTGTTTTCACCTTTTCCGATTACCTCTGCAAGAGCGGCATCTGCGATTTCATAAAGTTCTTTCACGCGGGCTTCATCCGGGCGACGGTCAAAGTGGAGCGAAGAGGCATCGTTGGTCTCAATGTCCCAACGCAGAGAGTAACCGCCTGCATACAGACAGATACGTGCAAGAATGCCTTTTGCAGCCTGACGGGTCAGACGTTCCGGGGCAGAACCGTAATTTGATTCAGAGAACCAGGGGAGATCGTCCACACAGTCCTGCATCTCTCCGATGATACGGTCATAGATCTCATCGCGGCTGGTGCGCTTAGGATACCATGACTGGTCCTGCTGTTCGCTGATCGGTGAAAAAGCGGCAGGCACATCGCCATAGAAGCGGATAAGTTCGTTGTATGCGAAAGCCCGGATGAAAGTCACCTCAGCTTTCAATGCTTTGAGCTTAGCAGTCTCATGGAGTCCGGCAAGGCGTTTGAGCGCAACGTTGCAGGATTCGATGGTCTTGTATGACTGGCTGTAGACGGTAGTGGCTGTTGCGGGGAGGATGGGGTCATAGGCGAAGTTTGCTGAACGGGGGCGTCCGCCGTCAATCGCGTCCTCGCTGATTACAGTGACACCCGGATCAATGAATGGACGCCAGAGTTCAGAGAAGACGAGTGCGCGGTAGCAGCCTTTCACGTAAAGTTCTGCCTTGTCTTCGTCAGAAAAAACGAAATCAAGGTCATCAGCAGTGAATGACGGTTTCTCCAGCAGATCCTCGCATGAGGTGAGCGCCGGGGCGGCACCGAAGAGAAGGGCAGCCGCGAGGATGCTATATATTTTGTTCTTTTTCATGTTGAATTCTTGATGTTAGACTACTAAGGTTAGAACGAAAGGTTGAGACCGATAACATAGCTGCGTGAGAGGGGGTAGGTCGATGAGTCGTAGCCCGGAGTACAGATGATGTTGTCGTTCTTCGACGATGCGTCTGGGTCATAGCCTGAATAACCGGTGATAGTGGCAAGGTTATTGGCTGTGAAGTAGAGACGAAGGTTGCTTACATGGACTTTCTTCATCCATTTTGAAGGGAAGGTGTAGCCGAGAGTAACCTGGGCGAGGCGCAGGTAGCTGCCGTCTTCAACGAAGTAGGAGTTCGGGTAGGAGATATATTCGGCATTGGTCTTTGTCAAGCTCCAGGTGCGGTCTGACTCATTGGGGTTGAGTGCCTTGATGGTTGCCACATCTTTGGTCTCGCGTCCGGTTGACGGATCGATGAGACGGTAGTAGTTGTTGCCGAACTCGGTGGGTACGTTCTCGAACGATGCATAGGGGCTCATGGCATGCTTGGTAGCATTGTAGATGTCGTTGCCGATATTGAACTTCATGAATACGTTGAGATCAAAACCTTTGTATGTGAAGGTGTTGCTGAAACCTCCGATCACATCGGGAGTGCCGTTGCCGATCTTGACGAGCTTGCGGGTGAACTGTTTTGTGCCGTCTTCGTTTTCGGTGTCGGCGGCAAATTTCATGTCTCCCGGTTTGGGTGTGCCTGAATAGGGACGCACAACGCCGTCTTTAAGGGCACCGTAAGTACCGTCTTCATTGATCTCGAAGTCATCTGTGGTGTAGATGCCTTCATATTTGTAGCCATACATGTCACCAAGGCTTTCACCGACAGTGGCATAGTATGTGACTGTGCCTGCGCGGCTGCCGCCGGCTCCGAATGTCTTGTGGTCTTCGCCGCTTTCAAGGGAGATGACTTTTGACTTGTTGAGTGAAATGTTGAGTGATGATGTCCACTGGAAGTCGCGGGTGGCGATGTTGACGGTGTTGAGCTGGAATTCCCAACCACGGTTGCGCATCTTGCCTACGTTCTGATACTGCTTGGAGTAGCCGGTCGAAGTGGGGATCACACAGTTCATAAGCATGTCGGAGATCTGGTTGTTATACCATTCCACTGTAAGATTCAGGCGGTTGTTGAACATGCCGAGATCAAGACCGACGTTGGTTGCATGGAGGGTTTCCCATTTGAGCTTTTTGTTGCCGAGGGTTGAGCCGACCACATAGGCGGGTGAGTTTACATCGCCGTCCATCGGGTAGGTTGTCATCGAAGCGTTGGTTACGTAGAGGTTTGAACCGATGCCGTTGTTGCCGGTGACACCGTAGCCTACGCGGAATTTGAGGTTGTTGAACCAGTTGTTGATTCCTGCTTCCTGCCAGAACTTTTCCTGGCTCACTCGCCACGCGGCTGATGCTGAGGGGAAGTAGCCCCACTTGTTGCCTTTGGCAAATTTCGAAGAACCGTCGGCACGCATTGTGGCGGTCAGAAGATAGCGGTCGTCATAAACGTAGTTCACACGGCCGAAGAAAGAAAGCATGTTGCCTTCAGAGTAGCCTGATTCCTTTTCATAGACTTCGACATTCTTGATGTCGTTGAGCCCGTGGTTGGGATAGGGGAACTTGCGCATAGACCAGTTGTTTTTGTCGCTCTTTGAGAAAGAGTATTCCTGACCGACCATGACTGTGAGGTCATGTTTTTCAGCGAAGGTCTTCACGAAGTTGAGGGTGTTGGAGATATGCCAGGCTGAACTGCTTGAGTTCTTGATAGAACCCTGCATTCCGGTGTTTTCGGGATCTGAGAGATAGCCGGTAGAGCGTTCATCGGCAAAAGATGTGCCTTTGCCCCATGAGGTGGTATAGTTGCCCTGTGTACGCCATGAGAAATACTTGAGGAAGTCAATGGTGATGCCGGCGTTGGCTTCAAAGCGTTTGGTGTGGTTTGATGAAACAGATGCAAGATTCTGGACAAGCGGGTTGTTAAGGTTATAGAAAGAGTCGAGCTTTTTGAACTGGATTGAAGTCTCTGAGTTCATGAGTTCGTCTTGAGTGAAGAGTGTGCCGCCGTTGATGGGCTGAAGAAGCACGTAGTCCATATGACCGTAGTTACCGCCGCCATGAGTAAGATTGTCATAGAAGAATGAGTTGAAATCAATCTTTACTCCTTTCCAGAGTTCGGCGTTGATTTTCGCGCGAAGGGAGTTGCGGCGATAGTCATGGTTGGCGAGAAGACCGTCCTGGTCGACATGGTTGTAAGAAAGCAGGACTCTGGTTTTCTCAGTGCCTGTCGAGATAGATACGTTGTGGTTCTGGGTGGTTGCGTGGCCGCCGAAAGCCTCGTCTTGCCAGTCGACAGAGTAAGGATTGTTGCCGTAGCGTGATGCGATACGGTCAAATGCACCGGTGTAGAAATCGTCCATGTCTACTCCATAATCATCGTCATAGACTGTGGACCAGTTGTTTATTTTGCCTTGGAGCTCTGCAAGTTCATATTGATATCCGACGTAGTCGCGGACATTTTTCATCATGCTGAGTTTTTTTGACAGTCTGTCAAAAGAAACATAGCCGTTGTAATCGACTTTGGTTTTGCCGGCTGCAGCTGATTTGGTGGTGATCACGATGATGCCGTTAGAGCCGCGGGCACCGTAGATGGCGGTAGATGAGGCATCTTTCAGCACGTCGATTGTCTCGATGTCGTTGATGTCGATGTTTGCAAGTGCGTCAGACATTTCGAAGCCATCGACGATGTAGAGCGGCTTTGTGTTCTGGGTCAGAGATGCACCGCCGCGGACAGTGACGTTCATCGAAGCACCGGGAGCACCGTTCTGTGACACGATGTTCACACCGGCGGCTTTGCCCTGGAGGGCTGCTGCCGCGGAGGTCACGGGCGCCTTGGCGAGTTCAGAACCTGACACGGAGCTGACGGCGCCGGTGAGGTCTTTTTTCTTGACTGTACCGTAGCCGATGGCCACTACTTCGTCAAGCATGGTTGCGTTGGTGGAGAGGGTGATGTCGAGGTGAGTCTGGCCGTTGACGGGCACTTCCTTGTTGTCATAGCCGATGTAGCTCACAACGAGGACGGCTTTGGCCGGAACGCTGATAGTGAAGTTGCCGTCAAGGTCGGTGGCAACACCGTGTTGGGTTCCTTTCTGCATGACGGTGGCGCCGAGCAGGGGCTCGCCGGTGTCGTCAACAACTGTTCCGCTTACGGAAATGTTTTGGGCGCAGATTGAAAGTGAGAAGGTTACGGTCAGCAAGAAGACAAACCAGTAACGGAGTTTCTGACTAAAATTCATACACGCATGGTTTAGATTTGGATATTTATTTAATTACTTGTTATTTCCCTTTTTGCTACTGTGATAGTATGAAATGCGATGGCATATAGCATGGCGTATCTCTTGCTTAGAGATCTCCACCCCGCACAACATATTATATAACAAGCCCCTAACCATGCAGCCGGAAGAAATATGTGAAACATCTTCCGACATATTAACATATCGTTTTAACCAATAATCACACTTTAATACCCAGAATTTCATTTTTTTTGCTTAATTTTGCCGAATATTTAGTATCTCTAAGCAAGAGAATTACGGTTCCGAAACACACGTGTGGCCGGTCTTTGGGTTAAAGACCGGCCACAAATCAAGGGGGCTGTCTGACGAAAATCAGACAGCCCCCGGTTTAACAATTTGCCTGTGGGTGCGGATCAGCGGCCGAATATGGCGCCGTTGGCTTTGAGCAGCGCGCTGAAGCGCGGGTCTTTGCGGATGGGCTCCACGTTGACATCGGCTTCGGTATTGACGGCCCAGTTATAGTAGTTGGCATAGCCTTTTTCGAGCGATGCGGCCATGCACTTGAAAGCTTTGTCGCTGTTGCCGGCTTGGGCGTAGTAGCAGGCGGCGAGATAGTTGACTTCGCCGTCATAGTCATCGGTTATGGCGAGCACTCGTTCTATCCAGCGGTCGGCTTCTTCCTTGCGGTCGAGCTGCAGGAGTGCGAATCCGCGGTATGACTTTATCTGGTCGTGGGCCAGGTCCATGTCGAGCACACGTTCGAAGCTCATGTCGGCGTTTTTCTTTTGCCGGCGGTAGTCTTTGAGCACCCATCCGCGGATTATAGCGAGATAGGGGTTTTCAGGGGCGTTCATCGTGGCTTCGCTGAGACATACGGAGGCATCGGCGCTGTTGCCCAGGCGCAGTTGTGCGAGGGCTTTGGCTATGAGGGCTTCGTTTGAGTCCGGTTCTTTCTCAAGGGCGGTTTCAGCGCAGGAGAGGGCGCTGTCATAGTTGCCTAAGGCGCGCTGGATCTGCGATTTGATCACATAGTAGCGCTCGTTGTCGCGGGTGGCGCTGATGGCATAGTCGATGTTGAGCAGGGCGGTGTCGAACTTGCCGAGGGCGTAGTAGCATTCGGCGAGTGCGGCGTTGAGGCCGGGATATGAGTCGAGGTTTTCGTTGATGATGCGGTCATAGTCGGCTATGGCTGCGAGGTAGTTGCAGTGGCCCTGGGCTATCATGGCGCGGATGAAGTAGTACATGCCGTTGCGCGGGGCCTGGCGTATGGCGGTCGATAGGCCGGCTATAACTACGGGGTAGTTGGTTTTGGATATTTCCACCAGTTCGCGGAGTGCCCGCGGGGTGTTTTCCTGGTCGGTTGAGATGGCGAGGATATAGTCGTCGACAGCGCCCTGTTCATTTCCGGCAAGGGTGCGCACTGAGGCGCGGCGCAGGTAGACCTGGCTGTTTGACGGGGAGAGTTCCACGGCCTGGTCGCAGAGTTCGTCGGCCAGACCGAGGTTGTTTTCCTTGACGGCCACGCGGGCGAGCCCGAAGAGGGCTTCCTGGCTGCGGGGATTGCGCTGCTGTAGCAGGCGGAAGTCGGCTTTGGCTTCGGGGTAGCGGCCGAGTTCGTAGAGGGCCGTGCCTCGCTGGTAGACGGCCACATAGTTCTGCGGGTCGAGCGAGATTTCGGAGTTGAGGTCGCCGATGGCCTGCTCGTAGCGGTGGAGCATCATGTTGATGTTGGCCCGCAGCTGTATGGCCTGGAAGCGGGTGTCAAGGTCTTCCTCCGGGAGATATTTGAGAGCGTTGTTAATGTCATCGAGTGCCTTGATGTAGTCGTTGCGGAGGTAATATTCGTTGGCCCGGCGGAAGAGGGTCTCCGCATCGTGCGGATCTTCGTCGAGAAGAGCCTGGTAGGCCTTCATGAGCGCTTCTTTCATCGGGTTGGGTGCTTCGGCTGAGGCGGTGAAGCTGAATGCACCGGCTGAGAGCAGGAGTGAGATTGCGATTTTTCTTAGGTTCATTGCAGAATTGGATATGATGGAGTGTCCGGCTTGCTTCCGGCAGGGGCCGGAGGTGATTGGCGAGGGGACACCGTTAAAATAGTTGACGGTGATATATTATGGTTCAGCTGAGGAGTGCCGGCGGTCAGCTTTCCGGCGCAGCGCTGCTCTGGTCGAGGATGTGGCAGGCCGAGAGGGCGTAGAGGGCGGCGGTTTCGGTGCGCAGGCGGTTGTTGCCGAGGGTGACGGGGCTGAATCCGGAGTCAAGGGCGAGGCGTATCTCCTGAGGAGAGAAGTCACCTTCGGGGCCGATTAGGATCAGTGTGTCGAGCCCCGGCCGGTAGACCTGCGTGAAGTCTCTGCGGGGTATGTCGGGGTCGCAGTAGGCCATCAGCCGTTGTGCTCCGGGCATCATTGCGGCTACTTCGCGGAGCGGTGTCATCGGCATGACGGTGGGGAGGGTGGCTTTGAGTGACTGCTTCATGGCGGCCACGGCGATTTTTTCGAGTCTTTCGATCTTGATCTCACGGCGCTCGCTGCGGTCGCAGAGCAGCGGAATGATGGTGTTGACTCCAACCTCGGTCATCTTTTCCACGAGCCATTCCATGCGGTCCAGATGCTTGGTGGGTGCCACGGCTACTGCAAGCTGCTGGCTCCAGGGCAGGGGCATGGGGCTGACGGAGAGGATCTCTACCGAGGCATGTTTCGGGTGGGCGTCGGCCAGCCGGCAGCGGTAGGCGTTGCCGTGGCCGTCAATCACCTGGAGTTCGTCGCCCTCGCGCATTCGCAGCACTCTCACGGCATGTCGTGAGTCGCTTTCGGGCAGCTCAGGAGAGGTGGCTATGTCAGGAGCGAAAAATTGTATCATCTGTCAGTGAAATTCTTGGTTTATAAGAGGCCCTGGGGGGGCCGTTGCCGGTTGAGACCGAGAGGCGATTCCCCGCGGGCGGGGGAGGGTCAGTCGTTGACCATGCCGTCGGCAGCCGAGCCGTTTCCGTCGATGACGGCTTCTTCCATCTGCGGGGTCGCTTTCTTGCTGTCATCCTTGAAGATGAACATGAAGAGCACGGCCACTACGAGGGCATAGCCGGCGAAGATCATCCAAGAGGTGATCCATCCTTGGTGCTGGGCTTCGGCTGTGGTCTGTGAGAATACGAAGTGGTTGACTACCGCCTGGGCGCAGAGGGTGCCGATGGTGGCTCCGAGGCCGTTTGTCATCATCATGAAGAGGCCCTGGGCGCTTGAGCGAAGGTCGCTGGTGGTTTCCTTGTCGACGTAGAGACCGCCTGAGACGTTGAAGAAGTCAAAGGCCACGCCGTAGACAATGCAGGAGAGAATCAGGAGCCAGAGGCCGCTGCCGGTGTCGCCGATCCCGAAGAATCCGAAGCGGAGCACCCATGCGAACATCGACATCAGCATCACGCCTTTGATGCCGAAGCGCTTGAGGCAGAAGGGTATGAGGAGTATGCAGAGGGTTTCGCTGATTTGCGATAGGGATATGAGGGCATTGGCATTGTGGGCACCCCAGGTGTCGGCGAATTCGGCAAGATTTTCAAATGAGGTGATAAACGTGTTGCCGTAAGAGTTGGTGATCTGGAGCGAGACACCGAGGAACATGCTGAAAATGAAGAATATGGCCATGCGCTTCTGCTTGAAGAGTTTGAAAGCTTTCAGTCCGAGGCTGTCGGCCAGAGAACTTTTCTGGCCTTTCTTGACTTTGCAGGCAGGCATTGTCAGAGCGTAGGCCGCGAGAATGAAACTCAGGGCCGCCGAGGTTATCAGCTGGTAGGCGTTGGTCTGGAACTGGGTGAAGTTGACGAAGAGCATCGAGCAGATGAAGCCTACGGTTCCGAATACGCGGATCGGCGGGAAGTGTTTGATGGTGTCGAGATTGGCTTCTGTCAGAGCGTTGAACGCAACTGAGTTGCCGAGGCCGATTGTCGGCATGAAGAAGGCCACTGAGAGGGTGTAGAGAGCGAAGAGTGGTCCGAACTCCACCTGAGATGTGGTAAGGCAGTAGACACCTGCGGCCCCCATGAAGCAACCGGCGAGGATGTGGCAGAGACTGAGCATTTTCTGGGCCTGGATCCAGCGGTCGGCAAGGATGCCTATGATAGCCGGCATGAAGAGAGAGACTATTCCCTGGACTGTGTAGAACCAGCCGATCTGAGTGGCCAGTCCGATTCGAGCCAGATAGTTGCCTAATGAAATCAGGTAAGCGCCCCAGACTCCGAATTCAAGGAAGCTGAGGAGAGCCAGTTTTACTTGTAGGGATCTTGCTGTTGCCATATCCGTGTAGTTTTAAATTCTGTTTTATAGTAACTTGTATGAATTACTTATAGTTGCATGGTTTAGATAATTTAAGCTATTGGGAGTCATGTTTTTCTGACGTCAGTGTGATTCTGTCAGGCCTGATCGGTGTCTTTGGCGCGTTTGCGTTTCAATATCTCGGCTACGCGGGCGGCTTCCTCGTATTCCTCACGCTCTATGTGGCGGGCGAGAGTTTTTTCGAGTTCCTCAATGGCGTAGTTTTCCAGCTTGGGTTCGGAATGGCTGCCGCTGTGTCCGTCTTCATCGCCGAAGGCCGGAGCTTCTACGTCTCCATCGTCTGTCGTTTCATCGGCTATTTCCATTTCGAAGCCCGTGGCTTCGAGTATGTCAGGAGTGGTATAGATAGGTGCGCCGGTGCGCATGGCTATCGCTATGGCATCGCTTGTGCGGGAGTCGATGGTCACAGTCCGGTCACCGTCAGAAAATGTGATTTCCGAAGAGAAAATACCGTCTTCGAATTTGTAGATGAAAACTTCGGTCAGTTTCACGCCGAAAGCGTGGGCGAAACTCACGAAAAGATCGTGGGTCATAGGCCGTGGCGGTGTGATGTTTTCCATCTTCATTGCGATTGACTGGGCTTCGGCCGCGCCGATCACCACCGGAATGCGCATCGGACCACCCACCTGCGCGAGAATCAGCGCGTAGGCTCCTGACTGGATCTGGCTGTAGGAAAGGCCCATCACTTTGAGCCTTACCCGGTTTTCATCGTTCTCTGACATGGGCTCTTGCTATATATATTATATATGAGGTGTTTTTCGGTTATTATTTTCAGTCTATGAGATATTGCGGCCGGTGATCACTCCGCTGCCATAGCAGAGGCGGGCATCGCGGTCATAGATGACTCCGAACTGGCCGGGGGCTATGCCCTGGACCGGGACCTCGGATTCGATGATATATTCGCCCTGCCCCATGCGGCTCAGGCGGGCCGGCAGAAATTCGGGCGAGTGGCGGTTTTTAAACCGGATCTCAACGCCGTCACAGTCATCGGGCCACGGATCGCGGGTGATCCAGTGCATCTCGTCAAGATGGATCAGTTTGCCATACTGCTTTTCGGTGTCGTAGCCCTGCGAGACGTAGACCACGTTGTCATTGACGTTTTTCTTCACCACATACCACGGGCCTCCGCTCAGCCCAAGGCCTTTGCGCTGCCCTATGGTGTGAAACCAGAATCCGCGGTGCTCTCCGAGCTTGCGGCCGGTCTCGATCTCGATGATAGGGCCCGGCTTTTCGCCAAGGTGGCGGCGGATGAAGTCGTTGTAGTTTATCTTGCCCAGAAAGCAGATGCCCTGACTGTCGCGGCGGAATGCGTTGGGCAGCTGTGTGGTCACTGCAATTTCCCTTACGCGGCTTTTGGGCAGGTCGCCGATAGGAAACATCAGATGGCTCAGCTGAGGGTAGCTGATGCGGCATAGAAAATCGGTCTGATCTTTGACGGCATCAATGCCGGTGCCGAGATAGACAAGACCGTCGATCTCATGGGTAGTGGCATAGTGGCCCGTGGCGGTTTTGTCGAATTCATGGCCCCAGCGCTCTTCGAAGAAGCCGAATTTGATCATCTTGTTGCACATGATGTCGGGGTTCGGAGTGAGTCCGGAGCGCACGGTCCGGAGCGCATAGTCCATCACATTGTCCCAATACTCCTGGTGGAGCGACACCACATCAAATGGCAGTCCGTAGCGGCGTGCTATGAACGAGCACATCTCGATGTCTTCCTCGGCCGAGCAGTCGCCCTCGCCGTTGTCAAGCCCGATTCTTATATAGAAAAGGTGCAGGTCATGGCCTTCCTCCACAAGCCGGTGGACGGCCACGGCGCTGTCAACGCCTCCTGATATCAGTGCGGCAATCTTCATTCAGTCGTTCTTTGGTTTTGCTAAAGTCATCGGTAGGGTTTTCAGGGGGAGGATCAGACCTCCTCCATCTCTTCTTCCTCTGATTTGCCTTTGAGGTTGATGATATAGAGTGATATTAAATAGTCGAGTGATATTTTGCCCGGTCCGGCTATGAGCAGGTAGAAATAGATGCCGATAAACATGATGGGCAGATAGCCGGGGTCGGTGCTGTCAAGACCGTAGACCGGCAGGAAGGGCACCATATCGTGGAGTATGTAGTACTCGGCGGCGATCATGGCGAAGATCGGCGGCAGTGTACTCAGGCGGGTCATGAAACCAGCCATGATCAGCAGCGAGCAGACGAGCTCGATGGTGATCATGATGATCAGCGAGCATTCCGATGACATGTTCAGAACCGTCGGGAAAGAGTTGCAGAGCACACTGTAGTTTACCAGATGGCGTATGCCGAACTGCAGCAGCATCATGCCCACAAAGAGACGGATAAACAGTCGTGCGAGATTCGAATAAGTGTAGCCGGAAAGCTTTACGAAGCAGTTGACCGGCCAGGAATTATACCAACTCATAGATTTTTTTGATCTCTCTGATTAGCGTTTCTTTAACTGTCGGGCCACGTCAAGCACCTGGTCTATGGTAAGATGCTTGAAGCGCACGTTGTGATTCTTGTCGATGATGTAGAAATCCGGAGTGCCGTTTCTGAGGTCTACAGTAAGGTCGGCGTCGGGATTGGCTCCCACGCTCCATGCCGACGGGTAGGAACCCACGGACTGTTTCCATTCATCCGAAGGTTCTGTCAGCGAAATGGCCACTATTTTGGCTTTGCCCTCGCTGATAAGCTCGGTCATTGATATGTCGGCGTCGAGGCGTATGCGGGCCATGTTGCAGTCATCGCAGTCTGGATCGTTGAAAAACACTACCAGAACCTGGGCCGAGTCACTGTCGAGATTCCTGCTCTGTCCCTCGCGGGTAGTGTAGGGCAGAGAGGCGAAGCGCTTGCCGGTCATAGAGTTTTTCAGTATTTTGGCCTGATGCGCGAAGCGGGCTTTTGAGGCTTTGTCAATGCGCTTGTTTGAAGCCACAGCCTCGGCAAAGGGCAGATAGAGCTCATCGATCCACATCTCGGCGGTATCGCCATAGAGTAGGTTTTCGGCACATTCGGCCATGAACAATTGGTCAGCCGGCTGCTTTTCAAGCTTCTTGGTAAAACGGTTGACCGAGGCTATTGCCGAATCGGGAGTGGCGTTGCGCAGTATCGAGATATAGACATTGAACTCCTGGGCCATCTTGTGTTTGGCCGAGAAGGCCTTTTTCAGCTCGCAGAAGTCCCAGAAATGGCGAGCCATATAGTCGCAACGGCTCTGAAAGAGCTTGATCGAGTCAGGCACTATGGGATATTGGAAATATGTGTCGGCCTTGGCTCCGAGGCTTACGCCGAGGAAGACCATGAGGCAGAGAAGCAGTCGTTTGATTTTCATTCGTTCTGGCTAATGTATAATTTTGCAATCACAAAGATAAACAAAATCTCTCAAAAGCGAAAAAATAATCCTCCCGCTCCGCATTATCGCACTGAAATGCCCGGCGCAGGGATGTATTTTTGCAGTGTGGGTGACTGTGGATAATATGAATTTCTGTAATTTTGCACTTATGAATTCTGAAACGCTGACTCTTGAAGAACTTACCTCGCGTCTGGGTGCGGTGCTGGCCTCCGAACCGTCGCTGCGCAATGTCTGGGTCACGGCCGAGACCTCTGACGTGCGCCGTGCCATGCATTGTTATCTCGAACTGGTCCAGAAAAATCCGTCGACCGGTGAGCCGGTAGCCCGGATGCGCGCCACTGTCTGGCGCTCGGCTCTTGCCAGGATTGACGCTGATTTCGCAGCCGCTACCGGCAGCCGTCTTGCAAGCGGCATGAAAGTCAGAGTCCTTGTTTCGGTCAACTACCATCCCTCCTACGGGATTTCGCTCAATATCACAGATATAGATCCGGCCTACACTATGGGCGATCTGATGCGTCTGCGTCTCGAAATCCTCTCACGGCTCCAGAAAGAGGGAGTTCTGGAACTGAACCGTGAATTGCAGTGGCCCGATGTGCCTTCGCGTATCGCTGTGATTTCCGCTCCCGGAGCGGCCGGCTACGGCGATTTCATCCATCAGCTCTACACCAACCGCCGTCATCTGCGTTTTGCCACCCGCCTTTATCCGGCGCTGATGCAGGGGCGTGAGGCTCCCTACACTATAATCGAGGCTCTTGAACAGATAGCTGCCGACGAGGAAATGTGGGATGGGGTGGTGATCATACGCGGCGGCGGAGCCACGAGCGATCTTGCCGCGTTTGAAAACTATGATCTTGCCGCCAACATTGCCCAGTTCCCGCTGCCGGTCATTATAGGGATAGGGCATGAACGCGATGTCACGGTGCTTGACTATGTTGCCAACATGCGTGTCAAGACCCCCACAGCAGCCGCCGAATGGCTGATTGGCCGTGGCGCAGAAGCCCTTGACCGTCTCGATCAGCTTGCCTCAGAGATCCATCACACAGCTTCAGCCATGCTCAGCGGAGCCCGTGAGCAGCTTTCATACATTTCAGCGACTTTGCCGCACCTCCCGGCTACAGCTCTCAAAAATTCATCGCGGCGGCTCGACCGCTATGCGATGGCTCTTTCAGAAACCGTCCGCGGACGTCTGCGTCCGCGCATCTCGCAGCTCGATATGATCTCGGAGCGGATTCCAGCTCTTGCACGGGCGGCTGTCGACCGACAGAAATCGCGCCTTGAGTCAGCCGGCCGGCTCATTGATGTGCTCTCGCCCCTGGCCACTCTTCGCCGCGGCTATTCCATCACCCGTGTCAACGGCCGTGCAGTGACATCGGTTGCCGATATCGCGCCGGGCGTAAGGATCGAGACCACTCTCACCGACGGTACTGTAGGTTCTGTAGCTGACACCCTCTAAACATTCTTTAAGCTCATTTAAGACACTCTGCTGCAACTCCCTTTCTTAAGGGTTGTTATAAAGATGTGAGAAAAAACATAACAAACAACCTTTAAAGCTTAATGAATTATGGAATCAATGCAGCAGAACATAGCCGACAAGGCGGGCCAGGTGTCCGCTCAGGCTGCCAAAGTCAGCGCGGAAGCCGCTGAAGTCGCCGCCAAAGCCCAGTATAAAGCCGATAAGGCTGAAATTAAAGCTACTGCAGCTGAAGCTCAGGCAAACGCAAAAGAAAAACTTGCTGAAGCCAAGGAAAACCTTGCCGACAAGATTGCAGACGCCAAAGAGACATTGGCAGATAAACTTGACGATATTAAAGAAAAATCATCTCCGCTGATCGACAAGATCAAATCAGGAGCTGCCAGCGCGCTCAATTCGATAGCCGATACTGCATCGAATCTGGCCGATAAACTCGACTGAGATCCCCCTAATATCATAAATCCAACACATTTACAAATTCCCCCGGTCCTCTCGCGTGACGTGTTGCTCTTTCCACCACCGCAATCCGCGCCTGACCGGGGTTTCTTTGTGGGATGCTATAAGAGCCCGTTTCCCGGTGTCGTTGACATCGGTGTGAACGGGCTCTTGCTGTTTTTTCTAAACGGGGGTATGAAACACCCGCTATGATTGCTCAGTCTGGGCCTTTTCCACCCGGATCAGATCAAGGCGTGTGGCCGACCGTCCGAGGATTGTAAATTTCAGATCATCGATCTCAATGGTGTCGCCCTGTGCCGGGAGAGTACCGGTTGAATTGATCAGATAGCCGGCAAGGGTCTGGTACTCGTCATCTTCAGGAATGTCAAGACGGAAATCGTCACGGAGAGTGCGCACTTCTATGCGGCCTGAGAATTCAAACACTCCGGGAGCTACCTCAGATGCCGTCAGCCGTGTCTTGTCATGTTCGTCCTGGATATCCCCGAAGATTTCCTCCACAAGGTCTTCGAGAGTGACAAGGCCCGCGGTGCCTCCGAATTCATCGACTACTACCGCCATCGAGCGCTTTTCGCTCAGCAGACGCCGCATCATGGTGTTGGCCAGAAGGGTCTCAGGGGCATAGAGCACCTCCTTGATATGTTCCTTCCAGTCACTCGTCGGATCGAAGAGTTCCGACACATGCACATAGCCCACCACATTGTCGATGTCATCGCGATAGACCAGGATCTTGCTGCGGCCTGACGAGGTGAAGAGCTCCGAAAGCTCATCGCGCGAGGTGGAGTCGATGTCCACCGCCACAAGTTCGTTGCGGGGAGCCATGCAGTCGCGCAGCTGTGTGGTCGAGAAGTCGAGAGCGTTGTGGAAAATCTTTACCTCGTTATCAACCTCCACTTCCTCAGGATTTTCCAGATCGTCGATCTTGGTGTCGAGATAATCGTTGAGCTCATTGATGGAGAGCACTCCGAGACGGGTGTCCTCGGCCTTGATCCCTGCCATGCGCATGAGCATTTTTGAAAGCCATGAAGTGAACCAGGAAATCGGGTAAAGCACTATGTAGAAAAAGTAGACCGGAAGAGCCGATACCTTCAGCGATGTGTTCGGATTGATGCGGAATACGGATTTCGGCAGAAATTCACCGGTGAAGAGTATGACAAGGGTCGAGATAATGGTCTGGAGAATAAGAATGACAGCCTGATTGTCCGAAATGTGTTCGGCTATCCAGGGTTCGAGCAGAGCGGCCGCCCCCATGCCGTAGATCACGAGCATGATATTGTTGCCCACAAGGATGGTCGAGATGAAAAAGTCCTGATGTGAATAGTAGCGGCCTATTATCCGGTTGATGATGCCTCCACGGCTGGTGTCTAGACCGATGCGGACACGGTCGGCTGAAATATAGGCGATCTCCACTCCTGAAAACAGGGCGGAGAAGCAGAGAGAGATCAGTGCGAGTATAATCCAGGCGGTGAGTGTCATTGGCTTGCGGTTTAGAAGCGGGTTGTCTGTGTCTGGAGGCTTTCAGACGTGCTTGCGGATACCTTTTGTTGTGGCGGCTGCTGGATTTGCATCTTCGGTGCCGCCGCGTTTCTGTCGGGCTTGATCCCGGATGGCCGTGAGGCTGCCGGCAGAGTATCAGCCGCAGGCTGTGGAGCTTTCGGGCTCTGGGCAGATGAGTTACCGCCCGGAGTGAAGGCTCCGGCCGGAAAGATGCCTGAAACGCGGCGGATGGTGTAGCGCGTCAGGTTCTGGTTTGAGTCAAAGCCATAGCCTTCAAGCACCTTGTCGGGGCGCTCGATGTGGATGAACGAATCTGAGTAGAGTTTTTCCTGACGCTGGTCCCAGAATAGCTGGTTGGTCTGGAATTTTTCGTTCATCACATTGGTCAGGCTGACGTTTCCGTCAAGCCGCCAGAGTTGCTTGTTCTTGAAATATGTGGCCGAATCGGCTGTGACAGTGGCCTCGATTCGGAAAAAGTTGTCGTAGCGCTCAAGTCTCAGCCCCTCAGGAAAACGCCAGAACGGTTCCGGAGTCTCGTCATAGACATACCATATCGGGGTCACGATGCGATAACGCGTCACTCCTGAGTCAGAGATGAGGGTTTCGACGTCGCGGGTGAGCATTGTCGGTGTGTGGGTCGGATCGACAGAGCCGGTGGCCACAGGGTCGCTGTCTTTGCATCCGCTGACAACAAACGAGGCTCCGGTGATGGTCGCGAGGATCAAGGCTGGAAGCAGGCGCAGGCGGGTGACGGTTGAGGTCGTCATGGTGTGGCTGTAGGGTTGGTGTGATTCGGCCTTTTGGGGCTTGAGGGATCAGTGGTGGTGAGGCCCGGCGGTCTTTAACGGAGCTTGGGCTGGAAGAACCAAAGGCCGTTGAAGTTTATGCCGAGTGTGATGTTGAAATACTGTTCGGTCAGCAGTGCGTTTGGGGTCGACTGGCGGTGGTGATATTCAAAACCGAGATTGATGACGTTTTTTGATTTTACGGTCGGGAAACCGAAACCGCATGAAAATCCGTAGTCACGTACATTATTATAGGTGTCTTTGCTCTTTACCATGACATAGTCACGGTTGTAAAATCCGCCTGCACGGTAAGTGATGCGCTTGAAATAGCCTCCGTGGGGATTGGGGATGTAGCTCACACCGGCTCCGATGCGCCAGCGGTTGTCAAATTTGGTCGACGAAAAGTCTTCTATTTCGGTGAATTTGGCTTTGGCCCAGTTCTGGTAGGTGAAGTCGACTTCGGCCTGGAACTGTTTGTTCCATTCGTAGTTGATGCCCACGCCCCAGGTGTCGGCTATCGAAAATTTGTTGCGGAGACTTGTCGAAGCCACGGTGTCGGGCTTGCTGTCTTGCGAGGTGTCATATTTGAGCACATAGGTCTTGCCGAGGAGGGTCTTGCCGGGCGAATACGTAACGCCGAGAGTCAGGTCGTTCTTGCGCGAAAGGTTGAGAGTGTACTGCATACCGAACTGGAAGTGGAAATCCTGGACTTCCATCACCTGCTCGAAGAGCGATGAGGTTGAACCTACGGCATAGACGTCGTTGAACGTGTTGCCGAAAAGATAGCTCGCGTTGAAACCCACGGTGAAGTTTTTGAACGGTCTGACACCGGCTCCGAGGTAGAGCTGGTTGATGCCGCCGGTGCCCTGGTGGGTGGCCACACCGTTTTCAATGTCAGATCCGAAGGCATAGCCCACCGATGAGTAGGGCAGTATGCCGGCGCTCACGCCGATATAGCTTGTGACGGGAAACTGCATTGTGACATATTCGAGTCCGCCTCCCCAGTCCTTGGAGCTGCCGGTGTTGTCCTTGCGCCAGTACATGGAGACATCGGTTCCCATGTCGAAAAGGAATGTCAGAGAGTCAATGGCGGCATATGATGCCGGGTTCATGACATTGATCTGCCTTCCGGAACGCATGGCATAGCCCACTCCGCCCATCTGGCGCTGTGCGGAAGTGGCATTGTCGCCAAGAAGGCCATAGCCGAATTTTGAGTATGGACTTGTGGTCTGGGCCAGCGCGGCGGGGGCTGCGGTCATGGCCATGACGGCGAGGAGGAGAAATGACTTAATTTTCATTGTAAAGCAAAATTCTGTTTAAACCTTTGCTGGCGAGATGTTCGTCTGGGAGAACATCGAAGTCGCACAGAGAAGCGAGATGATGGCCACAGCCTCCGCCGAGCACTATCACGGTGTCTTTCGGCAGGCGGCTGCGATAATATCCTATTGATGCTACGACGCTGTAGACAGCACCGAGCGTTATGGCCTCAACGGTGTCGCGGCCTATCACCTTGTCGCGCAGCTCCGGCATGTGTTCCGGAAACGGCACGAGGGGCAGGCGTGCGGTGAACTGGTTGAGGGCTTTGAATTCCATGTTGATGCCGGGGGCTATGTTGCCGCCGCGGTAGGTGCCGGTGGAGTCTACGTAGTCGTAGGTCACGGCGGTGCCGGCGTCGACCACGAGGATGTTGCGTCCGGGAAAATCGCTCCAGGCTCCTACGGCCGATGCTATGCGGTCCACTCCGAGTGTCTGCGGAGTCGCATAGTCGAGTTTGATGGGCAGAGGGGTGGAGGGTGACAGGCGGTAGACACAGCGCGCCAGATGGCTGAGTTTGTTGATGACAGGGCCGTTGTTCTGAACCACAGAACAATAGATGGCCCCTTTGAGGCGGCGCCCGCCTACGAATTCTTCGACGGACGAGGGTGTGAGACGTGTGTCGATGACGGTGTCAACGAGCTCTTTATCCTCCCAGAGCGAGATCTTCGCTTCGGTGTTGCCTTGATCAATTGTCAGATATTGCGACATTCAGTGACGGTGGCTTTTTCTATTTGCGTGGCAAAATTACTAATAATGTGGCAATTTCACGGCCATCATACGGCTATTTTTGCACTTGCCTTCTTCCGGAGTGCCGGATAAGTCGGGTGTTTTAACGTTTATTATCAGCTTTCTGCCTTGGAATCATGACGGATGTGTAGATGGTCAGCAGTCCGCCGGCGAGAGTGAAGGCCAGCCAGTCTGTCTTTCCGGCTGACGGTATGAACATGAAGACTGCCCCGGCAAGGAAAATCAGGGCAGTCCAGACTTCCACCCGTATTAGGCGGCGCAGACGCAGGGGGGCGTCCTTGACTTTCGGGGCCACAAAGCGTCCGGCAAGCAGTATGAGAGAGCCTGCTGCGTAGAGATAGCGTCCCCACTGGGTGGCCATGTGGAGAAGGGGGAAGAGTGCGGCTGCCATGATGGCGAGGAGCCCGGCAGTGACCATTATGTTGGAGGCTGATGTTCTGTCCATTAGCTGAATTGATGAGTTGTGTGGGAGGTTGGTGTGGGTGAGAGAGGAGGGGGTTATTCGAAGATATAGACATCTTCATCGGGGTGCTGCATGTGGTATTGCTCGCGGACTATGCGCTCCATTGTCTCCTTGTCGGTGTCAAGGGAGTGGTTGAGGTCGCGGTAATAGTTGAGGGTGTCAGTAGCCTCGCTGATGCTGGCTTCGAGTTCGGTGATGCGGCGTTCCTGCTCTACCGTGCGCAGCAGGGAGTTTTCATTGAAGAAGAGCACGAGAGAGCCTATCACCAGTGAGGCGAGAAGTGTCAGAGAGAGATAACGTTTGCACCAGGCGTAGAAGTTGCTCATGTCAAAAAGTAAAGTGTGATGAGAGACTGGAGTTTCCGCATGTCAGGCTGATGCGGTTACGGTAATCACAAAGCCTGCGGCATAGATGAGCATCAGCACCGCGGTCATGCCTAAGAGCGGGTTGAGCCGGGCACCGCTGAGATGCGTGAGTCTGAAATAGAGTACGGTGTGGCCGCAGAGGTAGAGGGCCGGGACTATCCACCAGCCGGGACCGGCTGCAAGCCAGGGCGGCAGGGTAAGGATCAGGGCCAGAATGCCGTTGGCGAGATAGATGGCTGACATGGCGCGGAGGCCGAGGCGCACGGCAAGAGTGCGCTTGCCTACCGCACGGTCATCCTCTATGTCGCGGTAGTTGTTGACTATCAGTACGTTTGCGCCCATCAGCCCGATTCCGGCCGCTGCGGCTGCCAGCCACCATCCGAACGGACCGCCCATGAGCATGTAAGTCAGGGTGACGGGGATGATGCCGAAGAAACAGATTACCGCCACCTCTCCGAATCCGTGGTGGGAGAGCGGGTAAGGTCCGGCGCTGTAGGCCATGACACCGAGAGCCGTGGCGATGCCCACGAGATACATCCACCAGCTGCCGTAGAGCCATACGAGTATGCAGCCCGCAAGGCAGGCGCAGGCAAGCGTGGCGAATGTGGCCCGCTTCATGGCTCCGGGAGTGATGTCGCCTTCGGTGACTCCGCGGCGCGGACCCTGACGGCCTGCGCGGTCAAGGCCGCCCTTGAAGTCATAATATTCGTTGGCGAAATTCGATGCTATCTGGGCCAGGAGTGCAAAGAGCAGGCAGAGCAGCGCGGGGACAAGACTGAAACGCCATGAGAGGAGTCCGAGTCCGGCGGCATAGATCACCCCGGCGAGCGACACCGGGAGTGTGCGCAGGCGCATGGCTTCGATCCAGCAGGCGGTTTTTGATCTCTTGGTCGCGCTCATCTGTAGCAGGTCTGTCTGTGGTTCCGGGTTAAGCGTTGAGTTCGTCGAATTTTGCTGCGATTGCTTTTGCGATTGCTTCCATTTCCTCGGCCGGGAGCTCCACTTTATGGTTGAAGTTCATATCGGCCTCGGTGTTGATAGGAATAAGGTGGATATGGGTGTGGGGCACTTCCAGACCTATGACGGCCACGCCGACGCGCTTGCAGGGGACTGCCTCGCGGATGGCTTCGGCCACTCGCTTGGCAAACAGAGTCAGAGCCTGGTAGTCATCGTCGGAGAGATGGAATATGTAGTCGTCTTCCTTTCGGGGAATCACAAGCACATGTCCGGGTGCCACGGGGTTGATGTCAAGAAATGCATAGTGGCGTTCGTCGGCTGCCACGCGGTAGGAGGGAATTTCTCCTGCGGCGATTTTGCTGAAGATTGTTGACATAGCTCTATTTTGATTGAGAGTTTGTGAGGTGGATTAGTAGTTGATTTCTACGATCTCGAACTTCATGAGTCCGGCGGGGACTTTTATCTCGACCACTTCGCCGAGCTTGTGGCCGAGCAGGCCCTGGGCTATCGGGGTGCTTGAACCGATTTTCTTCTCCTTGAGGTTTGCTTCGGAATCGGCCACGATGGTATATTCCATTGTCATGCCGTTGGCGGTATTTTTGATTTTCACGCGGTTGAGAATCTGCACTTCCTCGTTGTTGAGCTTGCTTTCGTCAATGATGCGGGCGTTTGCAACGAGGTCTTTGAGCTGCGAAATCTTCATTTCGAGCATGCCCTGTGCTTCTTTAGCGGCGTCATATTCGGAGTTTTCCGAAAGGTCGCCCTTGTCACGGGCTTCTGCGATTGCGGCTGATATACGTGGACGTTCAACTGATTCGAGGAACGCGATTTCTTCCATTTTTTTCTTGTAACCTTCTTTGGTCATGAAAGTTATAGCCATGATTGCTGTGGATTTTTGTTAAAGAGGGAGTTAAAAAATAAAGAATCCCGATGCTTGCGGCTACGAGACCCCTAATGAATATTGTTGATTTTGATATGTACGGTTGCCAATTGTTGACTTCTGCAAAGATAGGGAGAATAATCGGATTGGCCAATCTGACCGGAGGCTATTTAACATTAATTGGCTAATGTTTCACAAGAGCCCAAGAGGTTGGATGAAATCAGAATTTCACACCTTTGAGTGCCGCTTTTTCCATCAGATAGAGAACAGTGGCCAATCCGCGACCTGCTATAGGCCGGTAGGTAAGTGTATAAACTAAATGATTATAAAAAGATTCGGTCATGCCTTCCATTACATCCGGATCAAGAAACATTAATCCGGCGTATATGGCAAAAGCTTCGTTAATGGTGAGGAATGTGGTATTCACTTCGGCTCCGGCTTTGATCTGTATGGGCTTGAAGCGTGAAATCCAGATCATAGTGAAAGCCCCCTGCTTGTGGCGGTCTGCAAATTGAGAGCCGGCATAGGCCTTGTATTTGGCAATGTCATCAAAGTAAGCGTTGACAGCACAGTGAAGCAGCTCTTTGGATAGATAGAGGTATTCCGAATACTTTTCACCTAACCCTGTGGAGAACTCATCCACGTAAAGATTTACAAGGGTTTCATAGCGTTTGCGGATAGCATCGGCGTTAGGCTGGATAATCGGAGTTTCAGTGGCCATAGTGATAGACAATCATTTAACCCATGAAAAGAAAGCCGATTTTTCCCGTATTAATTTCGCTCGGTTCAGATAGACGGTTTCATCTTCAAAATGCGAACCCTGATTTCTTTGACGTTCGGTTTCTATTTCATGTGTGGCGCGGAGTATCTGATCGTAGTCAGACAGGTTGATCTCGGTCTGAGTCTTTTTCAGACGCAAGTTTTTCTTAGTGTTACGAACATCGCGGATTGTGTTCCACAGTATAGCAACCGATACAATGGAACTTACTATAGCGATAATATCTATTATGTATGTGAGATCGAAGTTCATAAACCGAGATTTGTCTTTAATCTTAAAATTTTAAATTTTATAACAATGGCAGAAATTGCTGTTGCGATCCAGACAACATAGAATTGAAACTGATGGGCTGCAACATAATTGGTGGTGGCATCTTTCCTCATTACATAGAACATGCCAAGTGTAGCTATTGCCATCAGCACGAGCCATGTCTGCATAAGAGGCCCCACACATTTCTTTAGCAGATCGTATTCTTCATAGAGGCTGAAAACAAGAGTTAGAGCGGAGAAAATGTAGAAACCTTCTTTGATCAACTGTATCATTAGATCCCCAAAAGGAAACGATCCGTCAATAAACCATGCTACGACGGCAAGGAATAAAGCCGGAACAGCAATCGGCAACAGCGCGTTTGCCAATAACCAAAGAATGATCTGTTTCCCCATTGCTTAATTTTTTTCAATTCGCGCAAAGATAGGAAAAATATTTGGTAATCACAAGAATAACATTTGAAAATGCCGTGAAGTTTACTTGGATCATGGAGCAGAGGTTGCCGGAGGCTATCTGGGAAGATATAGACAATAGTTGCTCTGAATTTTCTGCGCTAACGATTTTTTGAGAAAAGAGGAATAAAAGGATGGCGAGACAGATGACGCTTGGCTAATCTCTGCGGGGGTGGTTGCGGGGGTGGTAGGTGAGGATGTCGCTGCGGAGTGTCGAGCGGTCGAGGTGGATGTAGATCTGGGTTGTGGCTATGCTTTCGTGGCCGAGCATCTGCTGTATGGCGCGCAGGTTGGCGCCTCCTTCGAGCAGATGGGTGGCGAAGGAGTGACGCAGGGTGTGGGGCGAGATGGTCTTGCGTATGCCGGCGGCGGCGGCGAGGTCTTTGACTATCTGGAATATGCGCACGCGGGTCATGCGTCCGCCACGGCGGTTCAGAAAGAGTATGTCGCGGCTGTCAGACTTGATGTCAAGATGCATGCGGTCCATCAGATAGTCGCTGATCTCTAAGAGCGATACTTCTGACATGGGTACCATGCGTTCCTTGTTGCCCTTGCCGCGTACTATCAGATAGCCCTCTTGGCCGTAGATCTTCGAGATCTCAAGATTGACAAGTTCGCTGACGCGCAGGCCGCAGCCGTAGAGGGTCTCGATGATGGCGCGGTCACGCGAGGCTTCGGCTTTTTCCGGATCGATGGCTCTGATCATCGAGTCGATCTCTTCCTGAGTCAGCACTTCGGGCAGATGGAGTCCGGTTTTGGGTTGTTCGAGCAGTTCGGCGGGGTTGGGGTTGAGATAGTCCTCTATGCTCAGAAAGAAGAAATAGGAGCGGAGGCCTGAGACGATGCGGGCCTGGGAGCGTTCGGCTATGCCTACATCGTGGAGGTCGCCGAGAAATTCGCGCAGGATGTCGATGGTGACATCGCGCAGCGACAGTCCGCCGGCTGTGAGCCATGCATGGAGTTTGTCTATGTCACGGCGATAGGCCTCGCGGGTGTTTTCTGCCATGCCTTTCTCCACGGAGAGATAGGCATCGTAGTCATTTAGTATGCGCTGTATGTCAGTGATGTCACGCATCGGGGTCAGAGTGGGTGTTGACGGTCAGAAATTGATCTCGAAATTCTGCATCGGGAGACCGTGGCGGCTTACGAGCACGGCATATTTTCCGTTGGTGAAAGTCATGATGTGGTCAAGTCCGTCTTTCAGAGTGGCGAGCCGGTGTGAGTCGGCGCGAAGAAGCACGAGTGTGGAGTCTTCAGAAGAAAGCACCCGGCGGCCGGCCTGAAGATTCTCAGCTGAAAGTTCCGGAAGACAGATGAAGAGCCGGCAGGAGCCGGCAGGCAGTGTCAGAGCTTCGGCCGGAGTGATGGGCTGCAGCCGCGAATCGGCCATGTGGATCACCCGGCGCTCCGCTTCAGGCAGGTCAGGCGGAAGGACCAAAGTCTGAGGCTTGCGGTCACAGACTATGCGGAAGAGCATGGCCAGATTGCGCCGGCGGCGGCGACCTGCGGCGAAGTCGCGGATTTTTCCGGTGGAATAGTAGACGCTGCGGCTGTCACGCAGCACCAGGGTGATGAAGCGGAAGGCAAAAGGCGAATGCACCCCGAAGCCACGGCTGCGGCGGGCGCGTCCGAGCGGACGCCAGAGTCTGCGGAGTGTCAGGCGCAGTTTAGCTTTCAGAGGCATCGGTCTCTGCTGTCTGTGTCTCGGATTCCGGCTTTCTGCCGCCTTTGCGCAGCGCTGTGACGATAGCTCCGGCCGCTGCCAGATAGATGAGGAAGACGGCTATGGTGGCCGCTGTGTCAGTGGTGTGGAGCGACTGCGGGTCGAAAGTCATCACGATCTCATGCTTGCCGGCGGGGAGGGGGAGTGCGCGCAACACGTAGTTGACACGGCTCAGGGGCACTTCCTGACCGTCGATCGTGGCCTTCCATCCCCAGGGGAAGTAAACTTCAGAGAATACGGCTACTCCTCCTTTGGCGCTGTTGGCTGTGTAGATCAGGCGGTTGGGGGCATATGAGGTTTCGATGATTGTGTCGCCGGGCGTTTTTGGAGCCGAGGAGCCGAGTGCTGACTCGAATTTCCTGTCGGCCACTGCTGCCGATGCGGGGTTGATGACCGAGAGAGCCGCCATTTCCTCGTCAGGAGTGCCGACGTAGCTGACACGGTCAACGAACCAGGCGTTGCCGAGAGCCTCCGGGTTGCGCAGCGGCTGTCCCTGCATGTCGACTATGTAGCGGGCGTTGAGCATGTTGAGCACATTCCAGTCGGCATCTGACTCGGTGCCGCGGGTGAAGTTGGCGAGATGGCGGTCAATAATATCCTGATAGCGGGTCAGTTTGGCCGCATGGTAGCCGCCTATCATCTTATGGTAATACGACGGATCGGCGCTGTAGAAGCGGGGGATGTCCATGACGCGGTAGTTCATGCCGGTGTCCTGGAGGATGGTCCGGTCAGCCGGTGTCATTTCAATCGGTGCTCCCGCAGTGAGCTGGCGCGGCACGAAGCTGTCGTGGCTCAGATAGCGCTTGTTGACTGAATAGAGGTCGGCGAGGACTATGACACCTATGACTGCCATTGAGATGGCGGCCGAGATGCGGCGGCGGATGTAGAGCATGATCATCACGAAGCCGAGGGCTGTGATGACGAATGAGCGGATGGCGTCTGTTGAGATCAGCCCCTCGCGCAGGCTCTCGATGGCGGAGTAGATGGCCGGATTCTGGAGGCTGAACTGGCGGGCGGTAGCGGCGTCGTAGCCTTGCTGCATGAGCTGTGAGGTGATCATGTTGTCGATGTAGCGGTCATTGTCAGTGATGACGCTTCCGAACATCGAGGGGGCTATGAAGGCTATGGCGCAGATGGCGAGGGTGATGCCGAAACTCCAGATCACCGGGCGGCGGTAGGAGTCGAGACGGCTGCGGTCAGCCACGAGTTGCTGGAGAGCCATGACTGCGAGCAGTGGCATGGTGAACTCGGCTATGACGAGGATGCTCTCCACGGTGCGGAATTTGGAATACATCGGAGCTATCGAGAGCATGATGTCGGTGAAGACCATCGCGTGGCGTCCCCAGGCGAGGACTATGGAAAATACTGTCAGTATGACCAGCGCCCACTTCATTGGGCCGCGGACTATCATGCAGCCAAGAATGAAAAGAACGAAAATGAGCGCGCCGACATAGACCGGGCCGTTGGTGCCTTCCGGATCGCCGAAATACTGGCTCATGTAGCTTAGATACTGTTCCTGCATGGAGTCGATCTTTCCATTGGCCACCATCTCTCTGGCATCGGGCAGGTCTGAGAGACCCAGTGTTGTCATCCGTCCTTTCTCCGGTTTTGCCGAGGCTCCGCCTTTTATGTTCGGGATGAGGAGCGAGAATGTTTCGGATGGCTGATAGCTGTATTGTGTGATGTAGTCCTTGTCAAGACCTGCAGTTGAGTTCGAATTGTCGGTCGCGGGCTGCGACAGTTCGCTGTGGCGTCCGCGCATGGTCTCCTTGGAGTATTCGTAGGTCAGATAAAGGCTTGGCGAGTTGGCAGTAACTGCCAGTCCGGCGGCAATGGCAAGCACTCCGGTGGCTATGCCCCAGCGGCGCATCTCTTTGGCGCGAATGGCAGCGACGAGTTTTGCGATGACTATGGCGAGGATGACGAAGAGGAAGTAGTAGGTCATCTGCACGTGGTTCGATGCTATCTGCATCATGGCGAATACCGCGGCCATAGCGCCGCCGGCAAGGTAGCGTCCGCGGTAGCAGAGGATTATGCCGGCGATTGTAGGCGGGATGTAGGCGAGGGTTACGAATTTCCATATATGGCCCGCGCCGATGATGATTATGAAGTATGACGAAAATCCGTAGGCTATGGCTCCGAGCAGTGCCACATACCAGCGCATTTTCATGACTATCAGCAGAATGAAGAATCCGACCATCATCATGGCCAGGAGCGACGAGGGGGAGGGGAGTCCGAGGCTCATCACTGATCCGATCCAGCTGAAGAGGCGGCTTGAGGGGTAGGAGGGCGAGATCTGGAAGTTGGGCATTCCGGAGAAAAGCGAGTTGGTCCAGCGGGAAACTTCGCCGGTTGCTTCGGCATAGGCTTTTGCTTCCTGGCCTATGGCGGCGCCCTGCTGCATGTCGTGCTGGCGGAGCTGGTTGCCCTCGGCGGCGTCGGGGTAGAAGAATGCGAATGCTATGCCGGCTATGACTATGATGCCGGCCAGAAATGTGAATAGAGATTTATAACGGCTGATTATGGACTGCATGAGGTGTGGGAACGGATTGGTGTTGTAGTAGTGTGATTATTCGGCGGGACGGTGTTCGAGCGGGATTTCTTTTACCGGAGCCGTGGCGCTGACGGTGTCGGCCTGGGCCTTGGCGGTGTCAGCGGGTTCGCTGCTCTGCGCTGTAAGCGAGCCGTCCTGCATGGCGTCATAGTTGGAGAGTTTTTCGCGGAAGGCGCGGGCTATGGAGTCGAAATCGAGTCCGGTGCCGGCCCGGCGGGCTTTCTCGAAAGCCGCACGGGTGTCTTTGGGGTTGACGCTCAGGGCTATGTCATAGACATCGACGTATTTGCGCACGGTTTCCAGTGCGCGTCTCGATTCACGCTTCGACTGGGCGTCGGAGTAGACCTTGACGAATGCGCTGAGCACCTGCACGGTCTGTTCGGGGGTGAAGTCGTCAACGAAGAGCGACATGCTGTCAGCCATCGCTGATGCCTGCCGGAGGTTTCCGGTGGAGAGGGCTTCGGCGAGCTGCGATTTCTGTCCTTCGACTGTTTCGGCGGTGGCTGCGGGGATCTCGGCAGTCTTTTTGCCTCCGCAGGAGGTAACTATGATGGCGCTTGAGGCTATTACGGCCAGGAGGACTATCAGCTTTCTCATTATCGGGCGGGTTGGTTATGTTGCTTGGGATATAAGAGGTTGTCTGAAAACGATCTTTTATTCTATATTATATGTGGTAAGAGCACAAAGTTACAAAAAATGTTCCTTACAAAAGTAAATTTTTTGTAAAGAACATTTTCATGGGCTCGAATGGGCTTTAGAGAGCCCATTCGAGCCGGTATGGTTTGAAGAATCCGATGGGTGTCAGCCTTTGATCTCGACGTTCATGCCGGGGCGGTCGAGGCAGTAGCATCGGGTGGCGGTGGCTGCGGGGACGTAGGCGTTGAAGTCACATGCTTTCTGCGGCTCACCCCAGAAGTGCATCGGGAAGAAGTTGTCGACCTTGACTTTCGAGAGAAATATCTGCGCGCCTTTGGCAAAGTCGGTTCCCATGCGGGCGTCGACCGGAAACATGGCGATCTTGATTTCTGGGATCTCTTCGGCTATGCGGTCTACTATGACCTTGAACCGCTCTTCGGCCTTGGCCACTTCGCGTTCGGTCGATTCCTCGCTCCAGTGCCAGTCATTGAGGTCGCCTGCATGGAAGATGACGCTCCCGTCAGTGAGGGTGATGGCGTAACTTACGCCGGTGTCGGTCGATCCGTAGGCTTTGACCTGGGTGGTGCCGGGAATGCTGTCGATCACGTCGCCGGCCGACATCCAGGCAACTGAGAGTCCCGTCTTCGGGACGAACTTAGAGAAGATGTCGTTGGCCAGGATGTAGGTGCGCTTGCGGTCCTGGGCCAGTTCGAAGATAGAGGTGTTGAAGTGGTCGGGATGATGGTGCGAGACGAAGAAGAGCACAGGCTTTTCAGGTGAGTCGCGCAGAACTTTTTCAAGTTTTTTGTCGGGGTCCTTGTAGTAGTCGAATACCATCACCGCTCCGGGGGTGGTCAGCGCGAAACCGCTGTGGTCGAGATATGTTACAGTAATCATAATTGTTGGTTGTTAAAATTCGATGCCAGACAGGTCCGGAATCCTGTTTTTGTCAATGAGTACTGCAACTATAACGCTGACGCGCCCTGCGGAGTTCAACGGCTGTCAGCAGCCGCCTATGAGGATTTTGCTGACGGAGTTGCCCTGGCGGCGGATGTAGATGCCCGGCTGAGGATCTCCGCTGACCGGACGGCCCTGGAGGTCGAAGAGTCTGACGGGCGCTTCGCTGTCAGGGGTGCCGAGCTCAGGAGTGTCGATTCCGGTTGTGGTGGAGGCGCCGAGTGTTATTGAGGCGTTGTTGGGAGTGCCGGCGGGGATTGTCAGCAGGTAGCTGTCAGTCCGGGGTTCATAGAGCAGGGCTGATGAACGGCTCTGATAGGGTTTGCCGTCGATATAGATGCCGTTGTCCGACATGTTGGCGGCATGGATGCGGAGCTGCACACCGCCTTCGCGGATGGCTTGGTTCAGGCCGTCGGCGATGCGGATCTCTGTGATCTCTCCTTCTTCCCATGAGATGTCGACAGTGAAGTTGCCTTCGGCCTTGAGCCCTTTGACAGAGCCAGTGGGCCATGTGGAGGGGAGGGCGGGGAGAATGTCGATGATGCCGGAGTAGCTCTGCAGGAGCATTTCGCCGATCGCGGCCGAGATGCCTGCTCCGCCTTCGACCTGGAAGGTGTGTTTGCAGGTGGTGCGGAGGTCGGGGGTTATACGTTCAGCCATTCCGTAGGCGAGCTGACGCAGGGCGAGGTCTCCTTTGAGCGAGCGGGCGTAGCAGCACATTTTCCATGCTGTGTTCCATGCGGCGTCTTCACCGCCGTCGGTATCGGCGCGCTTGAGCAGGGCCTTGTAGGAGCCATTGAAGTTAGTGGGGTCGCTGTCATAGGGCGATACCTGGGCCAGGGGGTAGAGACACATCAGGTGGGAGAGATGGCGGTGGGTCGGCTCGGAGGTTAGGGCGCCTTTCCATTCGCACTGTTCGCCGTTGACAATGTCGATGCCGTTGTACATGCGGTCGATGTATGACTGGCAACTGGCGGCTTCAGCTGTCTTGCCGAGGATGACGGCCGCATTGCGGGTGTTGCAGAGGTGCTGGTAGACAAGCTGCTGGGCGTGGACGGCTACCGATGTGCCTCCGGCGAGTTCGGGTGAGTAGTTGTTGGGGATTTCGAGAAGTCCGTCGCCGTCGGTGTCACGCAGGTAGCCGAAGTAGAAGCGGGCGGCTCCGTAGAGGGTGTCGAAGAAGTCGGCGAGGAACTGGCGGTCCTGTGTGTAGAGATAGTGCTGCCAGATGTGGGTGCAGTTCCAGGCGGCTGCTTCGGTGTATTCGCCGTTGTAGACGCCTGATGCCCCGAAGGTGTTGGTGGCGAAGTGGTGGGTCCAGCCGCCGGTGCCTGCCACGAGTTTGTCGGCATAGCCTTTCCACTGCGTGGCAGCCATCTTTTTGAGGTAGTTGAGGAAGGGCATGTGGGCTGAGGAGATGTTGGTGTTTTCCGCAGCCCAGTAGTTCATCTGGAGGTTGATGTTGGCGTGGAAGTCGCAGTTCCATTGCGGGCTTTGGTTGGCCCAGATGCCCTGGAGGTTGCTGGGGAGGGCGAGATCGCCGCGTGAGGAGGCGAGGTTGAGGTAGCGGCCCATTGCGAAGAGGAGCATGTCGATCATTCGGGTCCGGTCGTCGGAGTCAGCGGCTGTGGCTGTGAAAGCGCCTTCGTAGTGCTGTTTGAGCAGTGAGGTGGGGGCGTTGTTTGTGGCTTCGGCCAGTTCGAAGCGGGCGGCGTTGAAGAGGGGGCTGTATTCAGCTATGTGGTTGTCATACAGGGCCTGCCATCCGAGGGATGCGGCGCTTTCTACGGTTGAGCGGACGCGCTCGGCAAGACGGTTGTCGCTCTCGCCGGAGTAGAAGGTGGGCGAGTCGATGTCATAGTTTGTGCCTACGCCGAAGACCACGGTGATCTCATCGGCATCGGTCACGCTTACGGTGCTGCCTGAAGTGGTCAGCGAGCCGCCTTTCTGAATCACCTTGAAGGTGAGGTTGAAACGGATCTGACAGTTGGAGGTGTTGCCGGAGGTTGCAGAGACGAGGCCGTCGGCGCTGCTGCCGGCTATGCTTGACTCGAAAGAGTAGTTGAGCTTGACCTCGCCGTTGGTGGTGAAGTGGAGCACTCCGACATCATTGGCGCGGCTGACAAGATATTCGCGGGTGTAGATTTTTTCTTTTCCGCTTGCTGTCCAGCGGTTCATTGCCGAGGCCACGGCTGTTGTCAGGTCGAGCTGGCGCAGGAAGGTGCTTCCGTGGGCCGGGCTTTCGCCGCCGCGTGTAATCTTGAGTGCGCCGATCGGACAGTAGGTGCCGGTGTTTACATATTTGTGGTCAGGGTCGGGGTTGGAGTCATAGTTAGTTTTCTCGTTTATGAGTATGCCTTCCGACTGGTTGCATTCGGTGGCTATGCCGAGGCGTCCGTTGCCAAGGAGGAAAACATTGCTGTAATTGGCTCCGTAATTGCCTACATCGACGGGGTTTCTGCCATAGCCCTCTTCGTTTGACCAAAGGGTCAGTGGTTCATCAGGGATGTATGACAGAGCATTGGAGCATCCGAGCATGGCTTCGGGGAAGGTTGCGGAAAGCGGGGTGTTCGGTTCTTCATCGGCGGCGAGTTTGCGGACAGTAAGCTCTACAGGAACTCCATTGACTGTGCGGACAGACAGAGTGTAGTAGCCGATGACCGAGAGTGTGATGCCTGCGTTTGATCCGGCTGTGAGGCGGAGTGTGCGGCTCTGCGAATCAGGTGAGTCTGTGAATGAGGGCTGCTCTGCGATGCCATAGGTCTGCCCCTCGAAAGAGAGTGCGCCGATTGTGATGTCTTTTTTGTTTCGGTTTAAGGTTCTGTTGCAGGTGAACGTGGCTGATGCGCTGCCGGCGTCATCTACGAGGGTGATGTTTTTTAAGCCGATGGTGGCGGTGATGGGTCTTGGGGGGTCGGGGACGAGGAATTCCAGGTCGATCGAGCTCTTGTCGGCCGAGAGAGTGGCGCGGAGCTTGTATTTCTGGCCGGTCTGACCTGTCTGCAATGATCCGGAGGCGTTTTTCTTGAATGTGAAAGTCTTGTTGAGGGGCGACTTGTTGTAGTAGTCTTCCCAGCCTTCCGGATTATAGGTTGTCCCCTGATATTCCAAGGCCCATAGATGGCCGTCGGTAATGTTGCCGACATACTGGCTGTTGCCCGTCGGGTATAGGCGGCCGGCTTCGGTAGGATCAACGTTCCAGGTGCCTTGCTTGACGATGATTACGTCTTCTTGCGCAAGCGATGTTGACGAGAGTAGCAATGTGAATAGCAAAAATAGGTAATAGCGTAGAAACATGAGAAGGATTGATTATAATTTGGAGGGTGTTTCATAACAACAGTTAAAAACTTTCGGAGGCGATTGTATTGTCTTTTTGGAAATAGGATATTCCATTTGTAAAAAATTTTAAGTTACCTGAGCCTTGGTGTCTCTTTTGCTAAATTGTTGAAGCTCGTCAGTCGCATAGCTCGCTATGCTTCTTCCTCCCTTGCAACAATTTATCTAAAAGATACACCACTCAGATTTTGACTCGTGTTATGAAACACCCTCTTAAGGTAAGAATGTCAGGCGGGTTGTCGGTTTGCAGTTGAACGAGAGAGGAGGTCAGGTGTAGAGCGGGGAGAGGAGAGAGAGCGGGGAGGTCTGTCAGACCTTGGGATCAGCGGCGGAAACGTTTGAGGAGTCCGTCTTCAAACACGAGGTAGATGCCGTTTTCGTAGAGCCAGACTTCGCGCAGATAGGAATTGTCGGCTCCGCGGTCCACTTCGCGTGGTGTACCGAGGGCAAGGCGGCATTCCTCGCGGGTCATTTCGAGGGCCACGCGGCCGTTGATGATATTTTCCCAGACGGCATCGCTGATGGCGGGATATTTCAGGCGCGGGTCAGTGAAAGAGAAGAATACCGGGAAGGAGCGTGGGGTGTGGCCGCGTGGGCCGGGATGGAGGAAGATACGGGCCGAGTTGCCGAGAAGATCAGTGAAAGAGACCTTGATCGGATAGATGTCGTTGCCGGGAGTCACGGAGTCGACGCGGATCTCTACAAACTGGCGTCCGCTGACCGAGTTGTCGGCGTCGTCGCGCCAGGTGCGGGTCATGACATAGAGTTTTTTGCCCCGGAGCAGAGAGTCGGCCGAGTTTACCAGGCTCTCCTGGATGGTAAATGGCACATGCAGGTTTTCCTGGTTCATGACTGATGCAAGCGGCCGGTTGATGCGGTAGACGAAGCTGCGTCCGTCAGGGGCAACGAATGTCAGGTCGGTCACAGAAGTGCCGACTATCGAGGGTGATTCATGCACGTCAAGAAACTCGATGGTGCTTCCTCCGAGCGAATCATAGGGCGTGGCGGTTGCTCCGAAGATGAGACGGATTTTGTCGTCCGTGACGAAAAACCTTTTCCCCGGCTTCCACTCCGGGAGGGGGCTGTCGGCCACGTTGGCCAGAAAGGTGTCCTCCGGAGTGGAAACTATGTTTTCGCGCCGCACATCGCGCTCCGAGACTTTAGGTGTGTATTCCACGCCTGTGAAGCAGCTGTGAAGTGCTATGGAGAGTAATGTTGCGGTTATGAAAAGCGGGAGCCGGTTCAGTGGTTTCATCAAGTGTTGGATCCTCGGAGAGGTGTGAATGGGTTCGGTTTATTTAGGCTCGATTCCGAGGTTTTCGAACATGAAAGAATACATGTCGGTGTACTCTTCGAGCACTTTGGCTATGGGTTTGCCCGCTCCGTGGCCGGCCTTTGAGTCGATGCGGATGAGTTTGGGAGCGTCACCGGTGTCGGCGGCCTGGAGGGCGGCGGCATATTTGAAGGAATGGGCGGGCACCACACGGTCGTCATGATCGGCCGTGGTGACAAGGATAGCCGGATAAGGAGTGCCGTCGTTGCGTATGGCGTGGAGGGGCGAGTAGTCAAGGAGATATTTTGCCATTTCGGGCGAGTCGGCGCTTGTGCCGTAGTCCGAAGCCCAGTTCCAGCCGATGGTGAAGAGGTGGTAGCGCATCATGTCCATCACGCCTACACGGGGAATGGCTACCTTGAAGAGGTCGGGGCGCATGTTGACTGAGGCTCCCACGAGAAGACCGCCGTTGCTGCCGCCTTCTATGGTGAGGAAGTCAGGAGATGTCCAGCCTTCCTTGACGAGATATTCGGCTGCTGCGATGAAGTCGTTGAACACGTTGAGCTTGTTCATCTTGGTTCCGGCCTGATGCCATTCCTCTCCGTATTCCGAGCCGCCGCGCAGGTTGGCCTGGGCGTAGATCACGCCGTTTTCGAGGAGGAAGAGGCGGTTGGCCGAGAAGCCGGGAGTCAGCGAGACGTTGAAGCCTCCGTAGCCATAGAGATAGACGGGATTCTTGCCGTTGCGCTCAAGGCCTTTCTTGTAGGTGAGGAACATGGGGACTTTTGTGCCGTCAGCCGAGGGATAGAACACCTGTTCTGTGACGTATTCGCCCAGGTCCACGCCGTTGATCTCGGCCTGGAAGATGAGTTTGCTTTCGCCGGTTGCCATGTCATAGGCATACTGTGCGGCGGGAGCTGTGAATGATGAGAAGCTGTAGTAGACTTCGCCGGGATGCTTGCGCTCGGTGTAGACTGATACCGAGCCGTAGCCGGGAAGCTTTACGTCTGCCTCCTTCTTGCCGTTCATGTCATAGATGGCCACCTGGTTGGCAGCGTCTTTTTCATAGGTGAGGAAGAGTTTGTCGCCTGAGAACTGCGCGCCGGTGAGCACTCCGTCGGCTTCGGGGACGAGCTCTTTCCAGTTTTCAACAGACGGGTTGGCGAGATCGGCCACCATGAGGCGGTTTTTGGGAGCGCCGTAGGAGGTTACGATGTAGATTTTGTTGTCGATGACGTCGATGACACTATTGTTGTAGTCCTGAGAGGGGAGCATGTCGGTCCAGACACCGTTTTTGCGCACTTTAAGCGCATCGCCCACACCGGCACCTCCGATGTGAACGAAGGTCACAGGCTGCGATTCGGCCACCTGTGCTCTGTGGAAGTGGAATGGGTGCTGCGGGTCGCTGAACGCTATGGTGTCTTCGCTCTGGGGAGTGCCGAGCTTGTGATAGTAGACGAGGTGGTTCTGGTTGGCGTTGGAGAATTCCTTTCCTTCTTCCGGCACGGGGTAGGCGCTGTAGTAGAAGCCGTCACCGTCCCAGGAAGCATCGGTGAACTTGCCCCAGAGTATGTGGTCAGGAAGGAGTTCTTTGGTCTTTGTGTCCATCACGAAGATTTCGGTCCAGTCTGAACCGCTGCGGCTGATGGTGTAGGCTGTGTATTTGCCGTCTTTTGACTGGAAGACTCCTGTGAGGGCCACTGTGCCGTCATCGCTCAGGGTATTGGGGTCGAGGAAGACTTCGCGCTCGGTGCTGTCAACGGTGGGTTTGCGGTAGAGCACCGACTGGTTCTTCAGGCCGTCGTTTTCGAAGAAATAGAACATGCCGTCGTTTTCCCGATAGGTCATGCCGCGCTTGACGTAGTTGTTGAGTTCGGTCAGGCGGGAGTTGATTTTCGAACGGAATGGGATTTTCGAGAGGTAGTCTTCGGTCACTTTGTTCTCGGCTTCGACCCAGCGGAGGGTTTCGGCTGCGGTGTCGTTTTCGAGCGGACGGTAGGGATCAGGTACTGTCATGCCGAAGATCGTGTCGACTGTGTTGTCAGACGGGGCTGCCGGATAAGCGAGCTGTTTCTGATTGGAGCATCCGGCTAATGTGCCTAAAGCCAAGGTTGTCATAGTGGCGTAAGCTAAATTACGGGAAAGTGACATAGTGCTTTGGGGAGATAATGATTTGATTGAAAAAATGAGGCTTCTTGTATAGCCTTTCCGCAAAAGTACGACTTAATTTTTAATCTTACACCCTACATTTGACTTTTTTAGAGGGTGTTTCATAACAATAGTTAAAATCTGAGCGGAAAGATTTGAGATGGATATGGCTCTGAGTTGAAGGAGCATAGCGAGCTATGTGGTTGAAATGAAGAGTTATAGCCACTCAAAGCTTTCGGAGGCTATTGTATTGTCTTTTTGTAAATGGAATATTCCATTTGTGTAAATTTTAAGTTACTTAAGCCTTGGAGTCTCGTTTGCTAAATTGTTGAAGCTCGTCAGTCGCATAGCTCGCTATGCTTCTTCCTCCCTTGCAACAATTTATCTAAAAGATACACCACTCAGATTTTAACTCTTGTTATGAAACACCCTCTTACCTTTGCAACATCATTGTTGCGAAAGCCCCGAAAGGGGAACAATGACAATTCGCCCGGCAGCTTGTCGGACGTTTTCTTTTTTTGTGTGAGTGGTTACTCACACAAAAAAAGCGACCCCGGAAATGTGACTTTCGGGGTCGTTTTGTGTATTTTTTTTTCGTGTGTCCTTTCGATAATTGCTTGATTATCAGACGGTGTTGCGGTGGGGACGAGTCTGAACGCTTTGTTATGTCCTCTGACAGTGACGTTCAATGTCCCTCGGAGTGAGGAGGGGTATCACTCCGCACTCTACGATTACCAGATTTCTCGGCGATCGTTGTTGTGGTCGGGGTGATACATGAGGGCTGCTGATTCGCAATACCACTCGATGGCTTTTTTTACCATTTTTGTTACTTTCATAATGTGTTCATTTTAAAAGTTTAACATACATGGGTTAATTGATTGTGGAATGCGCGGTGAGGTGGCGCTTCCGAAAAAACTCTGCTTCAGAGCGATCTTTCTACTTGGTCTCTTCGTTGATACGGATGGTACAGTCACCGGTGACACGGAAACTGTCACTTGAGCCGAGTGAGCGGAAGATGTTGTTGACATCTGCTCTGAGAACCTTAAGCATGTTGGTCATAGTTGCAGAAATTTAAATTGAACCTAAAAACAATCTTAAAATATAGTTGCTCTAATTTATTTATTCTGTGCGTCCTCTTGAGAGGCGCTTCTGTACTATATACGCTTAAACCCGGTGCAAAGTTAGATCAAATTTCTGAATTTATGCTATAAAAATATGTTGTTTAACATAAAATCGGGCTAAAAAGGTGCTCTGTCAGCTGATTTGCAAATGTTAATTAACAATGTTAAATAGTCTTAAAGTCGCAGATTCGCTATTTTCCGGCGGGAAATCCGGAGGTGACGGAGGCTACGAAACTTGAATCAGCAGGGTTGAGGGTGACGAGCAGACCCTCCACACCGTCGAGCCGTTCGAGCATGGCGAGTGCCTCGCGGGAGTTCATGGCCATGCATGAGGTGGCATAGGCATCGGCAAGCATGGCATTGGGAGCTATCACGGTGGCGGAGAGCAGATCTGTGTGGGCCGGACTGCCGCTGACCGGACTTATAGTGTGCCAGATTCGCCCTGCCGATGTGGTCTTGAAGTTGCGGTAGTTGCCTGAGGTGGCGATTCCGGCGTCGGTCAGACCGATGACGGTCATACGTTCGTGGACCACGGCGCTGTCGTTTTCAACCGGGGCGTCGACCATGATGTGCCACTTGTCACCGCGCGGATTTTTACCGGCGAGTGCGATCTCGCCTCCGATTTCGACCATATAGTCGGTGCAGCCGTTGCGCCGCAGCATCTCGCCTACAAGGTCACAGCCGTAGCCCTTGGTGATGGCCGAGAAGTTGAATTCGGTCTGCGGTGACTTCTTGCGGATGTGGCCTGCGGAGTCGATGGCGCAGGCCGCGATGCCGACCAGGGGCATAATGCTGTCAATGGCCTGCTGCGAGGGCTCAATGCCTGTCTTGCGGTAGCCGAAGCCCCAGAGGTTGACAAGCGGGGCCACAGTAGGGTCGAATGCGCCGGAACTTTCGGCGTTGACCCGGACAGAGGCAAGGAATATGCGCCTGAGCATGGAGTCGGCGGTAAGGTCTTCGCCTCGGTTGATGCGCGAGATCAGAGAGCTGTCGCAGAAGGGCGAGAGCGATAGCTCAACCCGGCGCATCACGGCTATGACCGAATCCTGCAGATCGCGGTCGGCGCAGTAGCTTATATTATAGGTGGTGTTCCACACTCCTCCCTGAAGTGTGCGGTAGGATTTCCCTCCCTGACAACTTGCAAGGCTGAGTATGACGGATACAATCGGGAGTATGACGGCGCAGTAGCGGCTTATGGTTTTCATGAATAAGTGGTAAATTTTCTTCAAAATTACAAAGAATCTAAAAATAATCAATAAATTTGTCTTCCCCGTGTGTTTCTCAATAGCCGGATATAATCATCAATACATAATATATAATATAAGAGGGTGTTTCATAACAAGAGTTAAAATCTGAGTGGTGTATCTTTTAGATAAATTGTTGCAAGGGAGGAAGAAGCATAGCGAGCTATGCGACTGACGAACTTCAACAATTTAGCAAAAGAGACACCAAGGCTCAGGTAACTTAAAAATTTTCACAAATGGAATATACTATTTACAAAAAAACAATACAATCGCCTCCGAAAGCTTTGAGTGGCTATGGCTCTTCATTTCAGTCACATAGCTCGCTATGCTCCTTCAATTCAGAGCCATATCCATCTCAAATCTTTCGCTCAGATTTTAACTATTGTTATGAAACACCCTCTAAATAAGAGCTGCTTATGAAAAAGACTTATCTTTTCCTCGCTGACGGCTTTGAGGAAGTCGAAGCCCTTGCCACTGTCGATCTTCTGCGCCGTGCCGGAGTGGAAGTCGAAACCGTGTCGATCAACAAGACTCTTGCAGTAAGAGGCGCCCACGGCATAGAAGTGGCTGCCGATACGATGCTTGCCGATTGTGAGCCGGAAGCGCGGATACTTATCTGCCCCGGCGGTATGCCAGGAGCGTCAAATCTGGCTGCCAATGCGCGAGTGTGTGAACTGCTTTCAGCCCAGCATGAACGCGGAGGCAAGATTGCTGCTATCTGCGCCGCTCCGGCTGTGGTGCTCGCGCCGCTCGGAATCATAGACGGCTATGATGCCACCTGCTATCCCGGATTCGAGGAAGGTCTGGCAGCCGGAGGTGCCCGCCACAAGAACCAGCGTGTGGTTGTGGACCGCGATGTCATCACCGCCAACGGGCCGTCATCAGCAATTCCTTTCGCGCTTTCAATCATCGAGGCTCTTGACTCGCAGGCCAAGGCCGACGAAGTAGCTGCCGGACTGCTGCTTTAGAGGTTGTTTTTTTGATAGCCTCTTGGCTCCAGCTTTCCGGAATGCCGTCTTACAGCCCGATCCGTCACACCAGACAGATCGGGTTTCTTTTTTTAATTGATTGTAACACAGAATGATGGTTGCGATTGCAGATTTAGTGAAGTGAGATTGTGGTTTCGTTTCGAAATTAAAATTATAAAATTTGAAATTTTATTTTGGCGGATTGGTTTCTTTTTGTAAATTTGCGGCCGGGTGATAACACCTTCGGGTTTCGTCATCCGGGATTAACGGCTACAGAAAAGAAGATAGATAAGAGCAATATTAAGATGATAGATATGATGGTATAGAGAAAGGTAAAGAAAATTGATGAACAATACACAATTGGTATGAATCTGTAGAATCGCCTTAAATCCTGACCATGTGTAGCTCTCAGGCAGAGCACACAATTGAACCCATCGGGCCGGCTCCATGTGAATGAAGCCGGCCCCAAAATTTTTCAGAGGTCGTTTAGAAACAATAGTTAAAATCTGAGCGAAAGTTTTGAAGTGGATATGGCTCCTTCCTCATTTGCAATAATTTATCTAAAAGATACACCACTCAGATTTTAACTATTGTTTTTAAACGGTCTCTCAGTGCGATTACCTGCTGCTGCCATGCAATATAAGTGTAGGGTAAAGCGTTTTAATATCAGTTAACACTGATCAGATGCCATAGTTTGCTTTTTAAGCCTTTTCTCCTCAGGACTTTTGCTCGGATTTTAACTATTGTTTTTAAGCAACCTCTTAATCGAGAGTATCTTTAGGAATGAAATTCAAAATGCCGGATGTATTGGTGCTTGCCACCTCGCGCCATAGTCACGGAGGGATCTCCTCTGTGGTGATGGCCCATGAGCGTACACGCCAATGGCGGGAACACCGTTGCCGCTGGATTCCTACCCACCGCAGCGGTTCGATGCTGACCAAGCTTGCTTATCTTGCAGCAGGCATGACGCAGTATCTCTGCTTTCTCCCCTGGTGTCGGATAGTCCATATCCACACCAGCGAGCCCCCGTCGGCAAGACGCAAATGGCTGTTTGCCCGATTGGCGCTTCTTGCCCGTAAAAAGGTGGTGGTGCATTTTCACGCCTTTGATATGCAGTCGACCATCGAAAGTTCATACAAGGAAGTCTACAGGAAACTCTTCGGAAAATCTGATCGGCTGTTGTTGCTGTCACCCACATGGGAACGGCTTGTGGGTTCCGTCTTTGATCTCCGGGGCAAAATGACTGTCCTTTATAATCCATGCCCGCAAATCGACAAGGACGGCATTGCGGATGCATCAGTCGAATACCGAAGAATACTTTACGCCGGAGTGCTAAACAGACGTAAAGGCTATGCGGAACTGATAAGGGCCTTCGCTCGCATAGCACCGCGTTTCCCTGACTGGAAACTGGTGTTTGCCGGAAGCGGTGAGATTTACCATGCGAATGCTTTGGCCAGAGAATTAGGCATTGCATCTCAGGTCGAGTTCACAGGATGGGTGGCAGGCGAGACCAAGGACCGTCTTTTTCGCAAAGCTTCGGTGTTCTGCCTTCCAAGCTATGCCGAGGGATTCCCTATGGCGGTGCTGGAGGCATGGGCCTACGGGTTGCCGGTTGTGGCCACTCCTGTCGGAGGTCTGCCCGACATCGTGACTGACGGCCGCGAGGCTCTGCTCTTTGAGCCGGGCGACTGCGAGGCTCTTGCCGGGCAACTTGAGCAACTGATGTCAGACAGTGGCCTGCGCGAGCGGATGAAGGCGGAGTCACTACGCCTTGCAAATGAAGATTTTAATATTGAAACTATAGGCCGCCGGCTTGGAGAGATCTATGACTCTCTGCTGCGGCAGGAATAAAACAGATGTATGAGTAAGATACTTGTTACCGGCGGCTGCGGTATGATAGGCAGCAATCTCGTGAAGCGACTCGTTGCCGAAGGTCACGATGTGACAGTCATTGACAATCTCTGGAGAGGGAAACTTGAATATCTTGACGGGCCCGACGGTAAGCCGATGATTGACACGTCCTCGCGTTTCCACTGCATAGACCTCTCGAAAGAAAGCCCGGAGGTCGACTCGATTGTCAGCGCCAATGAATACGTGATCCATCTGGCCGACATTGTGGCCGGCATTGACTACGTGTTCGGCAATCAGGGCGACCTTTTCCGTCAGAACAACCTGATCAACACCAATCTTTTCCACTCTGTGCGCAAGGCCGGAAAGGACCGGATAAAGGGCCTCATCTACGTCGGCACGGCATGCAGCTATCCGCTGACGCGCCAGAACTCGCTTGACGTAGTGCCTCTGCGCGAAGACGAACTCTTCCCGGCCCTTCCGGAATCGGCCTATGGCTGGAGCAAACTCGTAGGGCAGCTTGAGATAGGTTATATAGAAAAAGAAACCGGAATACCGTGCTGCACACTGCAGTTTCACAATGTCTACGGCTCGCCCTGCGATTTCGGAGCGCGCAGCCAGGTGATTCCGGCCCTCATACGCAAGGCCATCAACTATCCGGAGGAGGAGTTCAACGTCTGGGGCAGCGGCAAGCAGGGCCGCGCGTTCATACATGTCGACGATGTGGTCAGCGCCTTGATGCTCGCGCTTGAAAAAGGCTGGGGCCACGGCTGGATTCAGGTAGGTCCCTCGGTGTGCACCTCTATAGCCGAGATTGCCGAGACTGTGATCAGAATCAGCGGTAAAGAGATCACTCCGTTTTACGACACCTCAAAGCCGGAGGGCGACAAGGCCCGCAGCGCCGACTATTCGAAAGCCCGCGAGATACTCGGCTGGGAACCGAAAGTCAGCCTTGAGGACGGACTGCGCCAGCAGTATGAATGGATCAGACAGCGCCTCGGCAAGTGATGGACGGCGCAAAGACTGTTTACCGCCGTCTGTCTGAGATCGAGGCTGCTCCGACGGCCCATGCGGTCGGACTGAAGAAAGTGCTCCTCTCGGCCGGAGAGACCCGGAGCGCGGTCACCCAGATAGCCGTCACCACCTTCCGGACCGGAGAGAAAGCCGGAAGCCACCGTCATCCGACTATGGACGAGCACTATCTCTTCATAGAGGGAGAAGGGCTGATGACTGTCGATGGCCAAAGCTATGAATGCCGTCCGGGCGATTATCTCCTTGTGGGCGCCGGATCGCTTCACGAACTGCAGGCGCTGACTGAAATGAAATTTATGACTATAGGGATTGCTTATGACAAGTGAGAAAAAATATTTCAACGTAAGGATCGAGTTTGACCGCGATGCCCTTGACCGGAAGATCTTCAAGGCCATAGAGACCGGCGAGACCGGCTACAGCTGCTCGGTCGAGGCTAACAATCTGACCGTGGCCAACCGCAATCCGGAATTCCTTGAAGTGCTCAACGGCGCGCTCGTCAACAACTGTGACGGAAGTGTGCTGGCCAAGATACTTGCATGGATTCACAAGGAGCCGATCGACAGCTACATCGGGGCCGACATCTTTATCAAATATATAAAGATGAAGCGTTTTCGCCAGTTCTTCCTCGGCAATACCCGCGAGGTGCTTGACGGACTCAGGAAGAATCTCTCGGAGATTGACCCTGCCATTGCCGGTATGCGCTTCGAAACCCTCCCGTTTCGCAGCGTCGATGATTTTGACTATGAAGGGATCGCCGCCATGATCAATGCCGACAATCCTGACATCATATGGGTGAGCCTCGGAGCTCCCAAGCAGGAGATGTTCATGGCCCGTCTGAAACCCTATCTCAAAAGAGGCGTGATGTTCGGCTATGGTGCCATTTTCAACTTCAATGCCGGAGTGGGAGAGGTGCGCCGCGCTCCGAAACTGATGCTCCGGATGAGGCTGGAGTGGCTCTACAGGGCATTTGAACAGCCTAAAAAGAACATTCCCAGATACTGGGGATTCATCCGCATCCTTCCCAGACTCATAAGGGAAGAGCGCCGTAAGGTCAGAAGCCTGAGATAGGGTTCGGATCTGATTTGTCTTCACATTTGGAATTAAACACCTCTAAATCTAAGAATTACTTATTTATGAGATTATTTCCTTTAGTGGCGGCTTTGGCTCTTGCTTTCAGTGCCGATGCCGCCGGGAAGAAACTTTATGACTTCGTGGTTCCGCGCGACGGTTCTTTCCGCGAGGCTATTGAAGCCGCCAATAACCGCGCTGACACCACAGCGCGGTTCCGCATATTCCTGATGGACGGTGACTATGTGATCCCGACAGCAGGAAAGACCACCGGCGGTGACGGCAAGGAATATGGCGATCCGCGTTCATGGCTCAAAACCCCTAATGTCTCCATTATCGGCGAGAGCCGTGAAGGGACAGTGCTTGTCAACACCACTCCTCCTGCCACGTGGGACAACGGCTTCGGTCCCTCTTGCCCGCTTGAGGGAATAGGCAAGGGCGATGTGCTGATCATCGAATATCCCGCCCATGACACCTATCTTCAGGATCTGACCATGAAAAGCGGCATGGCCGACCACACAGGCCGAAACATCGTGCTTCATGACCGGTCAGACAAGACCATAGCCCGTAATATCTGCATCTGGGGCTATCAGGACACCTATGTCTCAAACAATAGAGACGGCCGCTTCTACTTTGACGGCGGCGTGATCCGCGGCCGTACAGACTATATCTGCGGCAAGGGCGATGTCTATTATGACGGGGTGACATTCCAGCAGTGCGGCCAGGGAGGCTATCTGGCCGTGCCCTCTGTGCCGCGCAAGTATGGCTATGTGATGGACAGCTGCTACATAAAGAGCGAGACTCCTGATGTCACATATTATCTCGGACGTCCCTGGGGCAAAGGCACCCCGACCGCTATCTGGATCAACACCACGGTTGATGTCTCGCCCATCACCAAAGACAAGCGCGGCTATAACGGCTGGGCAGACATGAGCGGCGGCTGGCCGGCCCGTTTCGCTGAATACAACACCTGCCTCACCTCCGGCAAAGCCCTCGATCTTTCCGGACGCCGCTCTCTCTATGTTGACCGCGAGGGCAACGAGCACACAAACAGTCCGGTGCTGACAGAGGCTGAAGCGCGCTCATATACCAAAGCCGCTGTGCTCGACGGCTGGAATCCGGATGCCGCAGTTGCCGCAGCGCCGCAGCCAAAGGATGTGCATGTTAAAAACAATCAGCTCAGATGGACCGGTAGTGGCGAAGCTCTGCTCTATGCCGTGTGTCGTCATGGCAAAGTAGTGACCTTTACAACCGATACGGTCTACAATATCGGTTCTGACTCTTCGGCTGACTGCTGGTCAGTGAGGGCCGCGAACTTCATGGGCGGTCTCGGAGAGGCTGTCGCCGCCACTGACGGTGGCGCAAAAGAGGTCGGTAAGGGATCGCGCTATTCCAAACGCATGTTGCGCATCTCTGACCCTGACTTTCTCCGTTCAGACGAGGCCCGGCGCATCGGTGATCAGGTGCTGCTCTGGCAGCGTGTGACCGGCGGATGGCCCAAGAACATCGACATGGTCACTCCGATGACTCAGGAGGAAAAAGCCGCCGTGCTTGCCAACAAGGAGCGCCGCTACGATTCGACCACCGACAATGACGCGACCACAACCCAAATGATCTATCTCGCCCGTCTCTATCAGGCCACTGGCGATGTGAGATACCGCGCCGGCTTCCGCGCCGGAGTGGATTATCTTCTTTCCGGACAGTATAAAAACGGGGGTTGGCCTCAGTTCTGGCCCGTGCAGCGTGACTATCAGCCTCATATCACCTACAATGATGATGCGATGGTCAACACTATGGTGCTGCTGCGCGATATCAGTCTCGGCCTTGAACCTTTCGGCGGCGATCTTTGCGATCGGACGAGAAAAAACAAAATGAAGAAGGCCTTTGATAAGGGAGTGGAATGTATTCTCGCAACCCAAATCGTCACTGACGGAGTGGCGACAGTGTGGTGTCAGCAACACGACCGCGAGACTCTTAAGCCTGCGCCTGCCCGCGCATATGAACTGCCGTCATACTGCTCTCAGGAGAGCGCATGGATTGTCAGGATGCTCATGGAAATCCCTGATCCTGACAAAAAGGTTAAAGCAGCAGTGCATGCCGCTATGGCCTGGTTTGACAAGTATAAACTGACAGGCCTGCGCTACCGCAGGGTTATGGAGAACGGCAAGTGGAATGCTGTGCTCACCTCGGATTCGCTTGCCGGGCCTATATGGGCGCGTTACTACGATCTTGACCACTGTGTGCCTTTTGTCTGTGACCGTGACGGGATTCCCCGCCGCAGTCTTGAGGACATAGGCAGCGAGCGCCGCAACGGCTATGCCTGGTTCGGCAACCGTCCGGCCGAGCTTTACGATCTCTATGACAAGTGGGCCGACCGATATGATCCGAAGAACAAGGTCAGCATCAGCCTCCGGACCAAGGGTGCCAACGAGAACGGAACTTTCACCCTCGGAGTGCAGCCTAAAGTCAGGGAGTCGCATTTCGATGCGATAGTCAGCCGTGGCGAGAGCATTCAGGCAGCCATTGACAAAGCGCCTGAAAACGGCTCGGAGCCTTACAGGATTCTTGTGCGCAAGGGCCTCTACAATCAGAAGGTGATCATTGACCGCCCGAACATAGTTCTTGTAGGCGAACAGCGTGACAGCTGCATCATAGTCGGTGCCGAAGGCCAGGGTTCGGTGATGGTCAGTGAATTCCGTGGCGAGAAAGCTCCGCGCGGCATCATCAGTCTTACTGAAAAGGCCGATGACTGCCTGATAAGCGGCCTCACGGTCATCAATAATTACGGCACGACGGTCTCCAACACAACCTCTCACCAGTTTGCCGTATTCGGCAAAGCCACACGCACCATAATCATAAACAGCAACATTATTTCCGACGGCAATGACGCGCTTTCGCTCTGGGGCAAGGGAGAAGACGGCCGAGGTGGTCTCTATTACCACTCAGATCTCTATCTGCGCTGTCCCGGAGTGGATTTCATCTGTCCGCGTGGCACCTGCTATGCCACCCGCTGCCGTTTTATCGGCGACACACGCGCCATTCTCTGGCATGACGGACGCGGAGATATAAACAACAAATTCGTTGTGACCAACTCCGAATTCGACGCCCTGAAGCCTACGCCTCTCGGTCGCTATCACCACGATTCGCAGTTCCTGATCCTCAATTGCCGTATGTCGCGCAACATTATTGACGCCGATATCGACCATGCCTACAAGCGGCAGCCGGAACTTGCCGAGGGCAAGAATCTCGATCTCTGCCCCTGGGGACACCGTGTCTACTACTACGGCTGTGTGCGCGAAGGCGGTCACAGCGGCTGGTTGGCCGACAATATCTCGTCTGCCGAAGGTTCTCCGGAGTTTCATGCTGTCACTGCCCGGTGGACTTTTGATGGAAAGTGGGATCCTGAAAAGCGCATCCGCGACCTCTGGCAGGTGGTGGCCTATTGATGCGGTCTCCTGACCACCCGGTAATATCTACAGAAAAAAACAATCACTCTCTGTATGCGCGGATCAACTGCTACAGGGAGTGATTGCTTTTTTGGGGGTGATGTCTGTTGAACAGTCACCCGGTGATATCTTTTGACTCTTTAGAGCCGGTCCGGTGCTTTCTATGCCTTTGCGGAAAGCACTTTCAGAGCTGCTTCATAGTCAGGTTCATGAGTGATTTCCTCCACCAGGTCGCGGAAGATCACGCGGCGGTTTTCATCGAGGATGAGGACGGCGCGGGTGAGCAGTCCGGCCAATGGGCCGTCAACGAGCTGCACACCGTATTTCTGTCCGAAAAGAGGCGAGCGGAAAGCAGAGCCGAACATCACGTTCTTGATATTCTCGATGGTGCAGAAGCGGCCCATTGCGAAAGGCAGGTCCATAGAGACGCAGATGACCACCACATCGTCAAGTCTGGCTGCTTCTTCGTTGAAGCGGCGCACACTCATGGCGCACACTTCGGTGTCAAGGCTTGGAAAGATGTTGAGCACAACGCGCTTTCCGGCAAAATCAGTGCAGATCATCTGTGAAAGATCCGGACCTGAGAGGTGGAAGCAGGGTGCGGTTTCGCCTACTGACGGAACGGTGCCGCAGGTATGGCAGGGTTGTCCTTTGAAAAATACGGTTTCCATATCTTTATATTGTTTTTTTAGTTTTGCGTTTGTTTATTGTAGGCGGAAAGCCGTGACTCTGTCAGTCGGCAAGGGCCATCGTCTGTAAAACAACATTCCGCAGCTCTCGGTTGAGTCCGAGGTTGACATTTTTGACAGTGCCGTTGCTGTCGGTCATGATTATCACCGGCAGAGAGGTGACGCCGCAGTCGCGGGTCAGCGATTTGCCGTTCATCAGCAGATGTTCTCCGGGGCGGATGGAGGGTATCACGGCTTCGATGGCATCAATGTTTGTCGAGTTGAAGACCCAGATGATGTCTAAGGCCTTCGGGAGTGAGTCGGCGGCTCCGCGGACAGCCTCTACTATCTCGGAGTTGAAGCCTGAGGTCGGGTCGAGGAGGACTATTACTGTGGGTGCCGCGAATTTCTCGCCCCGGTGGTGGGTGTAGCGCTCGCCTGTAGTGGTGGGGAGTGTGAAAGTGGGCATCGGAGCACCTGCGAGATTCTCGATGTGGAAGTTGTTTTCGCGATATTTTTCGAAGATCTCAGGGTAGCGGGCTGTCATGGAGCTGTCTGACAGTTCCGGGCAGTGCATCTCAGCCGGATAATTGTAGCTGACGAGTATGGTCTGCTCGGTGATCTGTCCGGGGTTGCTTTCGGTGTCGATGCGCAGCGGGAGCATGGTCTCTGCATCGAATATGAAGTCTTTTTCGCTTGCCACAACATCACTGACGGTAAGAGTGGTGGATACCTTTATGGCCTTGCGTCCGTTGAAGACTGCCGGAGCGGCTACCGAGATGCTGTAGCGCGGGTCTGCTTCCATGTTCCGGAGTTCGCGGGCTATGAAGGCCGGGTAGAGATCGGCGAACTGGGCGCTTCCCTGCACTCCGGCCGAGCGTGCTGACGGCATGAAGGGAATCGAGTCCCACTCCATGTGGTATTCCTGCAGGCGTTCGTTGTGATAGCGGTAGTGATGGCCGTTGAAGTAGGCGGAGAAGCCGTTGACTGTGCCTGTAGGGGTCTCAAGGCTCCAGTCAGTCAGATAGTCGCACGGAGCAAGCGGGTCAGCCGGAGCCGGCGCAGAGGCGAGACTGATGGTGTAGACCACATCGTTTTCGCTCTGGGGAAGTGTGACGCTGAAGCGTGCCTGTGACTCGTAGCAACCTGTTGATTCAAGTTTTGAGACAATATCAGCTATCCCCTGGGCGGATATGCCCAAGGGATATGACGCTGTTAACACCATTAACAATCTTGCGATCCCTTTCATAAAAAACAATAGTTGACGTTCATTATAAAAACGTCGCGCCGGGCAGTAGTGTTCACCCGGCGCTATGATAAAATGTGTTATTTCTGAAACAAATTGTTGACAGCGATCCTGAAATCGTTGAACATGGCTGAGACCGGTGTGAGAATCGGTCTGAAAGGATGTACGACTGTAGGAGTGAAAACCTTCAGTCCGTTGTGGTGGCAGCGGATCGAGAGTCTGCGGTCCATTTCCATTGGTTCGCCATCGACGTGCGAGGCTCCTTTGCGCTCGCGTTCGATGATTATGTTGTCGGTGCGGAAGGTGTGGATGAGCATATTGCGCTCTATGAATCCGGTGAGCATGTCTACTCCGACAAGGGCGGTTGACAGGGTATTGCCTGCGTGGATGATGGTGACATCAAGCAGACCGTCGTTGATCGAGGCGCTTGGAGCGATGTAGGCGTTGTTGCCATACTGGGAAGCGTTGCAGACAGCCACGAGAAAGGCTTTTTCAGTTAGAGTCTTTCCGTTGGCCATGATGGTGTAGTGTTCAGGCTCATAGCTGGCATATGTCTGGAAGGTGCTCTGTATGTAGGTCAGTTTGCCGCGTGTTTTCTTTTTTGCGAAAGCCGCGCTCACTGCCGCATCGAAGCCGACTCCGCAGGTGCAGAAAAATTTGCAGTCGTTGACGGTTGCGTAATCTATCTCCATCGCATGGTTTTCGATGATGACTTTCAGCCCTTCCTTAAGGTCGACAGGTATGCCGAGATGTCTGGCCAGGCCGTTGCCCGATCCGCAGGGCAATATGCCGAGAATAACCCCCGTGCCACACAGAGCCGCGGCAGTTTCGTTGATGGTTCCGTCGCCACCGGCGGCGATGACCGTGTCACAACCTTTTTCAATGGCTGAGAGGGCGAGGCGTGTGGCATCGCCGTGGCCTTTGGTATATGCTACCTCTACCTCCCAGCCCAGCTGGCTGAGAACATCAAGGACCATGCGGTCAAGTCCGGCTTTGTTTCTGGTTCCGGAAATTGGGTTGATAATTAGTCGGGCTTTGGGCATCAGATAGTTACACGTCGGGTGGAGCTTCCGATTTTAATAATGTAGATTCCTTTTGCGCTCATGGGGAGTCTGTGGATTCCGGCCGGGAGTGTGGTCTGCGAGATAAGCTGACCGAGAATGGTGAACACTTTGACGGTGACGGGGCGCGGTGCGGCGATGTAGATGAAGTTGTCGCGGACGGCCATCTCCGCCTGGGCCTCAGGGTCGGAGCGCATTTCAGTAAACATGCGGTCAGGCGCATCGACCGTCTCCCAGCGCGCGGCGGCTTCGGAGAGGAGCGATGTCAGTCCAAGAATCAGTATGACAAGCAGTTTTCGCATGTTTTCCGGTTGAAATTATCCTATATGGATTACAAAAGTAATAAAAAAAATCCACCACACAAAAAATTCCCCTCATCCGGAGCTTATGCGAATGAGGGGTTAATAACAGTAAGTGTGTGTTTTTTATAGTTGATAGAGTAGTGTCTCTGTGTTGATCAATACATCGGGGTGAAGGGTTTGGACTTGAACATCTTGTGAGTTACATCGCCGATGTAGTCCTTGCTCTTTGAGACGTCAAGCTTCATTACCGGGGCTCCGGGACGGAGGTCGCATTTCTTGAGGTCGATGTAGAAGAGGCCGGGATTGGTGACCACGTCGAAGTAGTAGAGGCGGTCACGGATGTTGGAGAAACTGCGCCACTGGGTGGAGCTGATGTTGCCATCTCCCTGGATGGTATAGGTGTAAGGCACCGATACGTTGAACAGTATGGAGCGTGTGATGGCTACTCCGAGATCTGCGTCACCGGTCTTTTCTACATTCCGGTCAAAGAAGTCGGCGCGGACGTAGCGGTCGGGGCTCGAAACGGTGCCCGGCAGAGTGTGTGAGCCGCCTTTTTTGACCCAATAGTCATTGATGGCGTTCATTTCAGGATAATTCGGGTCGTTGGTCAGCACGCGCATGTCCTGGCCCTGATAGATCTTGATTGTGCCGTGGTCAAACTCCACCACTGCCGATTTGCCGGAGGGGTCTGTGATGCCCCAGTGGAGTGTCGAGGAGGTGCCTTCGTCAAATGTGGCTCCGGAGATGTTGAAGTTCTGGCGCGCGAGCATCGCCACGGCTTCGTCTGTGGTCCCGCAGAGATCGAGAATCCAGGCGGGGAACATGGCAAGCGACATCGGCGGGCGGTTTCGGGTCGAGTCGTTGACATAGACGGTGCCTTTGCAGAACAGACCGTTGACCACAAGTCCTTTTTCATTCATGCCTTCGGTGATGCCGCCTTCATAGCTTACGGCGTAGACAGAGCCGTATTTCGAAGTCCATTCCACAGATCCGGGCAGAGAGTTGCCGGCTTTTTTTATGCCGCGCGGATAGACATATATGTTTGTGGGGATAGGTGTTTTCCAGTCAAGTGAACGGCCTACGATGCGCAGACTGTCGGAGCCGACGTAGAGCACTCGTGAGCAGCCTTCGGCATGCTGTGCGCCAAGCAGGGTGGTCAGCGCCAGTGCCATAGCGAATAATTTAGCCTTCATAACAGTTGAAATTGGTGGGTGCATGTTGGAGATATACACGAATAACAACCGTTGCGGCAGGATTGTTTACAGAAAGACTCCCGCCTGGCGCTCCGGACCTTTGAATTGGCAAGCTGTGAGAAAGGTCTTTGTGGGGGAGACGCCCGGCGGGAGTCAAATGACTGGAGGGGGGAAATGCTTTGGGTGGACCCGTGGCGCTGGAATCCAGGGTTCTTTTGGAGACAAGGATTGCCTTGGGCTTCGGGTGGGTATCAGCGTTTGCGGTTACGGACCGATCTGACCGCTGATGACGATGATGAGGCTTTCGGGGCTTTGGCTTTTTTGACTTTAGCCGGTTTGCTTTTCTTGCTTGCCTCGGAAGATCCGCGTTTCGAACGGCTCGACCGGACGCTTGATTTTTTTTTCGGAGCTTCGCTTGCTGCTGCATCAGTTGCTGCGGAGTTTTGGCCGGCTGCTGCGAGTTCGGCTTTCTCGGCGGCTTCTCGGCGTGCTGCGAGTTCTTCAAGCGAAGGCACCCAGAGTTTGTCTTCGAATGTTTCGAGTCGACGCTGTATGCTGTCCTGCGCATGAGCCAGAGCGTCTGGGTCGGGGTAGAGCTGCATGAGCGACTTGTTTTTCAGATTCCGGGTCTTGTAGATCTCGCCTTTGTAGAGGCCGAGCTGGAAGTAGTCGTCATAGGTGCAGGTGGCAAGATTGTTGTCATCGTTAGTGAAGATGTTCTGGGTGGAGAGATAGGGGCGGAGATCAGCGTAGCGCACCCAGAACATGGGGTAGCGGATGGCTTCGGCTCCGAAATCGCCGTCGCGGTGAAGCACGGGGCAGAGAGCTTCGATGCGTGTGCGCATGCGGTTTGAGCGCTTGTCAAACTCCCAGCGCTCAATGATGTAGTAACTCAGGACTTCCGAGGCGGGCACGTCGGCGTCTTCGATAGTGAAGCGCGGATTCTTTTCGGTTGAACCCTTGGCCTGGGTGTGGAGTATGTGGAAGCGGTCAAGAACATCTGCCATCTTGACCTTGTAGTTGTCAGAGAAGACTTCGCGGCCGTCAAGGTATTCATAGCCGGTGAGGTTGCCTGAGGCCATGTGGCGCATGATGATGCGGAAGAGGTTTTCCTGATCTTCAACCGGCTCGTCGGGATAGTAGAGGGCGGCGTTTTCATCTTTTTTAAGGTCGAGCTGACGGTACATGACGCGCATCCACTGCATCTCGGAGTCGGAGGTGGCCCGGTCTTCGTAGTGGGCCTGCATCCGCTGGGTCACACCGGTGGCCGATTTGGCTGAATTGCGGTCATCGGCACCACGCCTGCGCACTACACTGCTGCTGCTTGACTGCTGAGCGAAAGCGGCGGCGGAGATCAACATTACTATGGCGGTGAGAAGATATTTCTTCATGGATTGTATATGCAAGAGGGGTGATTAGTTTACTATGACTTCGACGGGATTGAGTGTGCGCTCGATGCCGTCAGGACCTTTGGCGCGAATGCGGGAGATGTAGAAGCGCTTTCCGCGTGAAAGACGGCGGAACTGGTCTTTCTGGCGCTGTGAGAACGAGGCTCCCTGCGAGACTTCTGGGATGGCGTTGCCCATCTGGTCGAAGAACACGGTTTCGAAGCCGAGAACGGTGAAGCCGATGTTAAGCATGTCATCGTCAATGGCGGCTTCGATGCCTGGAGCGGAGGTCAGGAGTGTCTTTGAGAAGCCAGATCCGCCTTTGTAGCGCTCCTTGGTGCCGTTTGGCGCGGTGTAGGAGATGAATGCTGTCGGATCAGGGAGTTTGCGCACACGGAATGAAGTCGATGAGACCGTCTGCTGCCGGCCGTCGATTGTGGCGGTGACTGTCACGGTGGAGTTTTCGCCGATCTTCGAGGGGCGGGCCACCCAGGCGTCGCCCTTGCGGGTGAGGGTGCCGTTGGTCATTGCGGCGCTTACGGCATTCATGGGCACTCCGGGCACTGAGATGCTGACCGGATTGTCGATTCCGGCATAGAGCACGTTCATCATGGTTGCCGAGACGGTTGCCGTGGGTTCCATGACGGTGTAGCTTGAAGAGAATGGATGACGGGTGGAGGTGCCGTCGCCGTGGCTGACTTCAAGGTAGCCGCTGTAGTCGAAGGTGCCGGTGGAGGAGGTCACGAATTCGTAGAGGCCGTGTTCATCGGTGAGTTTTTTGCCTCCGATGAAGATTTCGGGGCGCGCTGTGGTGTCGACAGCGGCGAGGACTATATTGGCTGAGTATTTGCCTCCGCGCATTACCATGCGTGACTGCGGGATGACGAATGCGTTGATCTCGTTGACTCGGACATCGCCTGCGTCGACAGCCGCGAGGAGGTTGGCGAGGGCTTCGCCTTCGGCATATCTCACGTCATTCTGGAGTTTTGTCAGAAGAGTGATGGCGGCTACCACCGGCTGGTTCTCGAATTTGGCTTCTTCCCACTTCTGCGGGCTGACGGTGCCCGGACGGCGGAAGGGATCGGTGGACAGGGCTTCGTTGATGCTTGCCCGTTTGACCGAGTCGCTGACGAGCGATGTCACATGGCTGCGGTAGGCGTCAATTGCCTCGCGCAGGCGGCGGCCTCCGTTTGCCGAGGGGCTGAGCATGACCACTGCGGCGGCTTCAAGATCGTCGCGACGGTTTATTTCCTGTAGGTTTCCGTCAGCGCCGTCGGCCTCGCGGACAATTGCGAGCTTGAGGGAGTCGATCGTGGCGTAGAGGCAGGCCGAGTGCCGGCGTATCTGTGAGGCCTTTTCGAGCCAGGGTGTTCCTTTTTCGGGATTCTGGGCTGTGAACGATTCGAGCGAGGAGTAGACGGCGTCGTTGCGTCGGCCCACGGTGGAGTTGGTGCGAGCGAGGCCGTCCTCGACCTGCACGAAGCCGTCAAGGACATCGCTGGAGACGTTGAGGGCGAGCATGGCTGTGAGGACGATATACATGAGGTTTATCATCTTCTGCCTTGGTGAGAGCCTGACTACTGATTCTGCCATTTATGGTGTTTGATGGGGGTGTTGGACTGAGTGGAGTGTGGTGGAACGGCTGGGCGGATGGTGTAACGTGCGGGTGACGTGGATCAGACGGTGCCTGATGACTGTGCGCCGGGGATGTCATTCATCATCGGGCGATACATGTTGACGGTCATGGCGTGGAGCATCTTTTCATAGACCGAGTTGAGCTGCTGCATGTTGCGGGCCATTTTTTCGGTTTCCTCGCAGTAGCGGGCGCTCTGGGCGGCGCTTTTTTCATACATGTCACGGATGTCCTTGATGCCGCGGTTGACGCGGTCAATTGATTCGAGCTGGGTGGAGACGCTTTTCAGCTGTATCTCGTAGATGGTGTTCAGTCCGCCGAGATTGCGGTTCAGATCGGCCATGCGCTCGATGTAGCCGCGTGAGTTTTCGGTCACGGAGGCTGAGTTTTCGGTGATTGCGCGGTAGCTGTCAAGCAGGACGGCTGACACGGAGTTGAGGGCTTCGGTTGTGGAACGCAGGAGCTCCATCTGCTCGGAAATGGCGTTCATCTGAGCGAGATAGTTCTGTGTGGCTGCTGTGAGTTCCGAGAGGTCGGCGCTTTCGGCCACCGGAGCTGCTACGGGAGCGGGACGGGAGGTCTCGGTAGCGGCGATCTCTTCTGTGGCGGCCTGGCGTTCGGCGGCGGGAGCGCGCAGCGGAAGTTCGCGGCTTTCGCCGCCGTCGAGTTCGGGGAACACGTCTTCCCAGTGATATTCTTTCGGCGGGCGGTCAAAGGCTGTCAGGATGAACATGATGACTTCCGTGCCCATGCCGATGCACAGGAGGGTGTTGCCGCCGGGGAGGTGCAGGATCTTGAAGAGCGCACCCCAGATCACGATGGCGGCGCCTATGCTGTAAGCGAAGTTGAAAAGGCGCTGTCCGCCTTCCCACCGCATGATGGTTTCTATCTTTGTCTGTAACTTTTCTTTTGTCACGGCTGATGGATGTTTTAAGGTTGAGGGTTGAGCTTTTTTATTTCTTGGCTTTTGTGCCTTTGGCAAAGCCTATCTGGGTGCGGACGCAGCGGAAGCCTATGTAGGATCGCTGTTCGTTCTGGTATTCCCACATGCGCAGGTCGGAGCGGACGTTGTGGGCCACATCTTTCCATGAACCGCCGCGTACAATCTTGCGCTTCATTTTGTAGGGGTCCTCAAGAGCTGCATTATAGCGGTATTCGGGGTTGAGGTCGCTTGTGAGCTTGTCGATGCTCTCGGTGTAGGCCGTCGAGGTCCATTCGCTGACGTTGCCGGCCATGTCATAGAGGCCGAAGTCATTAGGCGAGTAGGTGCCTACGCGCGAGGTGATCAGGTGTCCGTCCTGCACGAAGTTGCCTTCCTGAGGCTTGAAGTTGGCGTAGAAGCAACCCTGGTCTTCTGTCATGGGCAGGTCGCCGTCCCAGGGATACATGTTTTCGCTCTTTCCTGCGCGGGCGGCATATTCCCATTCAGCTTCAGTCGGTAGGCGGTAGGGCTCGATGTAGACGCCTTCGCGTCCGAGCGAGCGGCGGAGGAAGTCTGTGCGCCAGTTGGCGAAGGCTGTGGCCTGTTCCCAGCTGACACCTACCACGGGATATTCGTTGTAGCCGCCGTGGGAGAAGTAGAGGCGGACGTAGGGTTCGTTGTAGGCGTTGTCGAAGTCGTTGATCCAGGCTGTTGTATCGGGGTACACATTTACTATATATGTGTTGACAAAGTCAAAGTCGCCGGTCAGTCCGCGTGAGATGGTCTGACGGATGATCTCGCCTTCGTCGCTGATCCAGGCAGTGTCTTTCGAGATGAGAGGAGTGGCTGTGGGGACGGGGCGGTCGGTGTTGTATTCGCGGCGCGCGGGGTTGAGACGGTGTTTGCGGCGGGCGGCTTCGGTGTGGTTGTAGACCTCATAGCGGTAGTTGAGCTGTTCGGGGTCGAGTTCGCGTGCACCGGTGATCGGGTTGGTTCGGTAGAGGCTTTCGATGGCCCGCTGCTCGTCTTCGTTGGCGTTGCGCCAGGGGATCGGTTTTGACCAGTTGAGATGTGGGGTGACGGGGTTGCCTTCGCGGTCTTCCTCGATCTTGAATTCTTCATTGCCGCCGAAGGCCGGATCGGCAAGGCGCTCGCGGATTATGGAGTCGCGCACCCAGAAGACAAACTGTTTGTATTTCGAGTTTGTGATCTCGGTCTCGTCCATCCAGAAGGCGTCGACAGACACTCCTCGCGAGTTGGCGCGGATGTTCCACAGGGAGTCGTCTTTGGCGGGGCCCATCTTGACTGATCCACGGGAGACGAGGACCATGCCGTAGGGTATGGGTTCGGCCCATGACGATCCGCCTACGCCGGTGACTTCACCGCCGGTGGCGCTACGGCTTCCGGTGGCACACGATGCGGCGCCCGAAAGCAGTGTGATGACTATGATGAGGTGGATTATTTTTTTCATAGGTTACATTATGCGGATGCTCTTGTGTTTGTTGCGGTTTTTCTCGGAGAAATCGAGTTTAAGGTTGTAGCCTGCCACTATCTCGTGGCTTCCGGAGGAGGCTCTGGAGATATCGGAGGTGTGATAGTCATAGCTGTAGCCGATGAAGATGCCTTTGATTTCGGCTCCAAGCATTACGGAGACGGCATCTTTGTGACGGTAACCGATGCCTGCGGTGAAGAGTTTGTTGTAACGCAGGCGTCCGGTGACTTCGAAGTCTGTGATGCTGAAGTCGCTTCGGACTAAAAGCGATGGTATCACTTCAAATAACGTGTTTTTCACCGGAATATTGCTGCCGGCCATGAAATAAGCTGTACGCTTTGCGGTGAATTGATATTTTTTAGCAAGTCCGTCGCCTGAAGGGGCCGATGTGGAGCCTGATGCCGACTGGCCGTCGGAGGTGAAGGTGACGGTTGGGTTGTTGGCGTGGAGGAGCGATACTCCGACCCAGAAGCGGCGGTGGGTGTAGAAGAGGCCCACGCCAAGGTCGAGGGCGTTGCCTGCCACGTCGCGGTTGGGGATGGCGTCGTCGTCTGGCTGGTGGTAGTCGTCGTCAGAGGGTATGTAGACTTCCGATCCTCTGAACTGTTCGTTGAGGAAGCCTATCTGGAGTGATCCTGTCAGCTCGCCTTTGAGGATCTTTACCTTGTAGCCTATCTGGGCGTTGACGGTGAGGTTTCTGAAAAGGCCCATTGATTCCTGCTGGGCCACGAGTCCGGCTCCGAAGCGCTTGTCAAAGAGTTTGAATGGCATGTCGGCGGCCAGGACGAAGGTTTTGGGAGCATTGTCGATGCCGACCCACTGGAGACGGCCGCCGCCGCGCAGGCGCAGGTTGTCGGTGTCGCCGGCGGCTCCCGGATTATAATAGGTGGGGAGTGCCCAGTATTGCGTGAGCATGGCATCGCCTTGTGCTCTTGCGGCCGGGATGCCGGCGGCGAGGGCGAGGATTATGGCAAAGGTGATTTTTGAAAGTATGCGGAGCGGCTGTGTCATTCGAAGTAGAAGGTTAGGACGACCATGCGTGAGACGGCCTTTTTGAGCGATTGTGTGATTTTGAACTTCTCAGGCTCTTCGGCTATGTCGGTGCGTTTGTGGTCAAGGACGTCTGACAGGCCGAAACAGAATTTGATTTCCGGATTGAGCTTGAAGTAGGGCAGATAGAAGTCACAGCCGAAGCCGCAGGTAAGATAGAAGTCGGCGCTGTTGGTGCGCAGATAGTCGCCGGATTTGCGCACGAGGTTGACTGTGGGCATTACGCCTGCCGTTACATAGGGGCGTGAGTTGCGGTAGCGCTGTCCGGCAAATTTAAGGTCGAAGGGGAATACGAGGAAGGCTGACTTGATGTTCTGGCGCAGCTGTGTGCCGCTGTTGTATTCGCGCATGGTGACGTCGCGGTTGCCGAAATACATTCCGGGCGTGAAGCGGAGGCTGAAGTAGGTTCCGAGCCTGAAGTCTATCAGGCCGTTGACGCAGAAACCGGGCTGGAAACCGGGCTGGTCTACAAACCACGATTCGCCGTTTTCGGTGACGAATCCGTTGTGGGTGAATGTCAGGTCCTGAGTGTGGAGGCCTACTGAGAAGCCCAGATGCCATCTTCGCAGGTCGGCATAGGGGCGGTTCATCAGCTTGTCGTTGAGGTTCTGGGCTGATGCTGTGGTCTGCCATCCGGCTATTGAGGCAAGCAGGATGACGAGCAGACGCAGGGATATGAAAAAGCGATGATTCATCATTTGTTATAACGAATCATCGCTCTTAAATATTGTGTCGGCAGGCTTAAGCGCCAGAGGCGTTCAGCCGCATGGACTGAGGCTTATTACTTGCCTGCGAATTTCTGCTTGAGTTCAGCGAGAGCTTCGAGGTCGCCGAGGGTGGTCTTTTCAAGCGGAGTGGTCAGCGCGGGAGCTGCTTCTTCGCGACGGCCAGCGCCACGACGTGCGGCAGCGGGCTTCTTGGGAGCTTCAGCGCGTTCGCCCTTCTGCTCATCTTCGAAGATGCGGCTGTGAGAAAGGATGATGCGCTTGCTGTCCTTGTTGAATTCGATCACCTTGAAGTTGAGCTTTTCGTCAACCTGGGCCTTCGAACCGTCTTCCTTGACGAGGTGCTTGGGAGTAGCGAAGCCTTCAACGCCGTAGGGGAGGGCGATGACAGCGCCTTTTTCAACCATTTCGATGATGGTTCCTTCGTGGATAGAACCAACGGTGAATACGGTTTCAAATACATCCCAGGGGTTTTCTTCGAGCTGCTTGTGGCCGAGAGAAAGACGACGGTTGTCTTTGTCGATTTCGAGAACCTGCACTTCGATGTCGGCACCGATCTGAGTGAATTCGCTGGGGTGCTTGACTTTCTTGGTCCAGGAGAGGTCGCTGATGTGGATGAGACCGTCAACGCCTTCTTCGATTTCAACGAATACGCCGAAGTTAGTGAAGTTGCGCACTTTTGCAGTGTGTTTGCTTCCGACGGGGTATTTGGTTTCGATGTTTTCCCAGGGATCGTTCTTGAGCTGCTTGAGGCCGAGTGACATCTTGCGGTCTTCGCGGTCGAGGGTGAGGATGACAGCTTCAACTTCGTCACCAACCTTGAGGAAGTCCTGAGCTGAGCGGAGGTGCTGGCTCCAAGACATTTCGCTTACGTGGATGAGGCCTTCTACGCCGGGTGCGATTTCAACGAATGCACCGTAGTCAGCCATGACAACTACGCGGCCCTTGACTTTGTCGCCAACCTTGAGGTTTGCGTCGAGAGCGTCCCAGGGATGGGGTTGGAGCTGCTTGAGACCGAGGGCGATACGCTTCTTCTCATCGTCGAAGTCGAGAATAACGACATTGAGCTTCTGGTCGAGCTGAACCACTTCTTCGGGGTGGCTTACGCGGCCCCAGGAGAGGTCAGTGATGTGGATGAGGCCGTCTACGCCGCCAAGGTCGATGAACACACCGTAAGAAGTGATGTTCTTGACAGAACCTTCGAGCACCTGACCCTTTTCGAGCTTGGCGATGATTTCGCGCTTCTGCTGTTCGAGTTCGGCTTCGATGAGTGCCTTGTGGCTGACAACGACGTTCTTGAATTCTTGGTTGATCTTCACGACCTTGAACTCCATAGTTTTGCCTACGAAGATGTCGTAGTCGCGGATGGGTTTCACGTCGATCTGTGATCCGGGGAGGAAGGCCTCGATGCCGAATACGTCGACGATCATGCCGCCTTTGGTACGGCATTTGATGTAGCCCTTGATGACTTCGTCTTTCTCCAGAGCCTCGTTGATGCGGTCCCAGGAGCGGGCTGCGCGGGCTTTGCGGTGAGAAAGGATGAGCTGGCCTTTTTTGTCTTCCTGGTTTTCGATGAAGACTTCAACGGTGTCGCCCACCTTGATGTCGGGGTTGTAGCGGAATTCGCTCATGGGGATGATGCCATCGCTCTTGTAGCCGATGTTAACCACTGCTTCGCGCTTGTTGAGCGAGATGATGGTACCTTCGATTACGTCCTTGTCACGCACGGTGTTGAGCGATTCATCATAGGTTTTGGTGAGTTCTTCACGGGTCTTGTCACCCTTGGTCTCACCGTTGGCATAGGCTTCCCAATCGAAATCTTCGATAGGGGAGTTTTTTAATTCGTTAGACATTAAACTAATTGGGTTAATAAATATGGTTAATTACTCTGCCCGGACCCACTGGAGGTCAAGGCGCTGCAAAGGTAGTAATAAAATTCCAATCCACAATGATTTACAATGAAATTTTGAAATGTATGATGGGATATACTGTTGGTAAATTTACGATAATGACTCTTGAATCGCAAGGAAATTGCAGGAAAATTGCGTAATTTTGCATTCAATTTAGGTCTCAAACAGGTTATGTGGATAAGAGTAAGGCATATATTGCTGGCGGTCATGACACTTGCAGCGCCCTTGGGAATGTCGGCGTTGGAAATGCCGGCTGATTCCGTATCCGGCAGTAAGAGCCAGACGCGCTGGATCGGACAGCTGATCGATAACCGTTTCCAGATACATGACTCCACTATATATTATCCTGCTTTTCCGCGTGTGATCCTTGATATCTACAATTGGGGTGACCGCACGTTCAATTCTTATGACGAGAGATATGTGGTCGGTACGGGCACGAACTGGAAGCTTCAGGGCAAGGCCTACGGCTGGGCCGAGACGCAGACCATGCTGTTTCCGAAAAACTCGCTGCTGTCCATGCACTCGAATCTCTATTCCGATGCTGGTGCCTATATCAGTTTCATGGCTGTCAGCGTGGGCTATATGTGGAACATGGACAAGCTTTTCGATCATAACACCAAGCGCCACACGTTTAATTTCGATTTCACCTGTTCGCGATTCTCGATCAACTATAGTTCTGTGTCGTCAGAAGGCGGCATGATTCTGACCAGTCTCGGAGACTATAACGACGGGAAGGATTTCAGATATGATTTTGACGGCGTGAGCATCAAGAATACGAATATCGACGCTTATTATTTCTTCAACCACAGCCGGTATTCACATGCGGCGGCCTACAGTTTTTCGAAATATCAGCTGCGCACGGCCGGCACGGCCATCGTGGGGCTGAATCTCGCCGAGATGGATTCAAATCTTGATTTTTCAGGGCTGCCTGAGGATATGCGCGATGCTTTGCCGCTTGAGCAGCCATATTTCAAGTTTCATCATCGCGACATAGCGGTGCTTGGCGGCTATGCCCGCAACTGGGTGCTCAAGCCGAGGCGATGGCTTCTGAACATGACTCTGATGGGCGCGCTGGGCTACAAGCGTACATATGAGGACGCTACTGACGCAAGCCGCAACCTGCTGGCCAATAACTATAAGGCTTGTCTGAGCTGTGTCTACAACCACCGCAAGCTTTTCGCTTCGGCTCAGCTGCGGTCAACGGGCTCACTGTATTACAACTCAAATTTCACTCACTTCAGCACATTCTCTTCCCTGACGCTGACAGTCGGCATGCGCTTTTGAGGTGAAGTGGCGTAGCACCACGGCGCTTATGAAGTAGAGTCCGGTCAGAGCCCACAGTCCCATGTAATAGTGGCTGACATCGGCGAGAGTCGATCCGTTGCTGTTGATGCGGATGAATCCTTCCATGCCCCATGTGGCCGGCACGAGATCAGAGATCATTTTCCAGAAGGGGCTGAAAGCGTAGCGTGGCCATGTCAGACCTGAGAGGAAGAGGCATACCACAGATGTGAACACTATGACAAGCAGTGATGACTCGCGCTCGCGGACAAAGACCTGGAGTGTCTGGCCGAGGAAGCTGGTGGCCAGAAGCATCACGAAGATCAGAGGCATGAAGTCCATGAAACGGCCTATGTGGGGCAGGGAGAACATCCAGGGGATGAGTTCGAGTATGTAGTAGCTCAGTGGAAGATAGATCATGAGATAGCACAGCGACTTGCCAAGGACGGTGGCGAGTGTTCCGGCCTCATAGTCGAGCGGGTCATAGCCTTTGTTTTTGCGGCGGCGGTCAGCTGCGGTGCCGGCTATCATGGTGATGCCTAACAGAAGGCTCTGCTGGAGAATGAGAACTACAATTCCCGGCATGACAAACGATGCGAAGCCCTGAGAGACGTTGCCGAGGAAGTTGGCCTGGGTGTTGACCGGGAGTCCGCCCACGGTGCTCGTCAGAAGGCCGCCGTCGGCAAGCCTCCGGGCGGTGATGGCGGTGACTTCATGCATCTGCAGGTCGGTCAGCGAAAACAGATACTGGCGGTAGCGCAGAAGCAGTGACATGTCGGAATAGAAGGAGCAGACGGCCTGCTCGCCGCGGCCTATCTTGCGGGAGAAGTCGGCCGGAATCTCCACCACTCCGTAGGCTTTCTTTTCCATCCATGCGCGTCTGGCCTCCTGCATGTCTGACGCATAGCCTATGATGTTGAACCCCTGGGTTGCTCCGAGATTGCGCACGAACTCGCGGCTGTCGGCTGTGCGGCAGTTGTCAACCACAACGGTGTCGATCTTCTTGACAACCTCAGGATTGTAGATGAGGGTGTAGACGATCGGGTAGGCCAGTGGCAGTGCGAAGAAAAAGAGCAGGACGCCGATGTCGGTGAAGACCAGGCGGGTCTCGCGGCGCCATACGCGGAATAAGCTTTTAAACCAGTTCATAGTCTCGGAAGTGAATATACCAGTCAGGGAGGTAGGAGGGGGTGGATTGAGTGCTTTAGGAATCAGTAGTGAGGCCCGGAGCGGAGGTCAGGGTATATAGACCGGATGCTCGCATTGGCGGCGGAGCCGTCTGAGCCCTATCAGAGGCAGGAGGGTGAACAGCAGCAGGGCCACATAGTAGAATCGCGAATAGTAGATGGGGATTCCGTTGAGGGCCTGGTCGATGTAGATCAGGAAGTAGTAGCGGATCGGGACGATATAGGAGAATATTGCTATTCCGCCATACATCTTTTCTACCGGAAACGAGAACCCGGCCACGGAAAAGCACAGAATTCCGGTCAGTGATACGATTGAGAGCGCTATGCGGAAGTTTGGCAGCATCTCGGTAATGAACACGGCGAATCCCTGGGTGGCTGTCACCAGAAGCAGCATAGCCAGCACCATGTGGACCGGATGGTTGTTGAGCGGGAAGCCGAGGAAACCGAACATCACGGCCTGGATGGCGAGTCCGACGGAGGTGAAGATCACCGTCTGCGGCAGGAGTTTGCCGAGCAAGGCTATGCCCATATGGCCGCGAGCCTCCTCAAGCCATTCGACCGAAGTGCCGGTTTTATGCTCCTGGCAGATACTGAACACTGTCACGAGTAGTATTATCAGAGCCAGCAGGCAGGGGATGAACGACTGGCAGAGGTAGATTGAATAGTTGGTCCAGGGGTTGTTGAGCGGATGAGTGCGGATGACAAGCGGCTGAATCAGGGCTCCTGCCATATTTTCGTCGGCACCGGCGCTGACAAGTGTCGTCTTGACGATGCCTCCGGCTGTGGTGACAGCTATTGTCTTGAAGCCTTTGAAACTGAGCGATCCGGGCACGAAGATTGTCATGTTGGAGAAGAACGACAGCGTGGGTTTCTCTCCTGCTATCGCTTTCTGCTGAAAGTCGGAGGGGATGAGAAAAAAACCGTATATATCTCCGCTTTTCACTCCGTTGATAGCCTCATGATAGCTTTCGAAATCAGAGTCAATGTCAATGAGTGGAGATGCGTTGAGCGAACGGGCTATCTGGCGTGACATTGAAGAGTGATCGAGGTCTACCATCCCTACGGGCACTTTCAGCGGCAGACCTTCGTGCATGAGATTCAGTAAGAAGAATGAACATGCAAGAGGCACCACCAGCATCATGACCACATAGATCTTGCGGGAGGTCAAGCGCCGGAGTTCGCGTTTGATTATGTCGAGAAGCACCATCGATTAACAGATTGAAAGGGGAGGATTATTTCTTGAAGTAGACCACACTCATGCCGGGCCGCAGTTGGGCTATGGTGTCGAGCGGATGGGCCTTGACTTCGAAAGTCTTGCTGTCCCACTGCCCGGTGGCCTTTGTGGCCTGCCAGGTGGCATAGCTGCCGAGATCGCGGACATAGTAGATTCTGGCCTTCACGGTCTTCTTGTCGAGGGCCGGGATCATGACCTCGATTTCGCCGCCGAGAGGCATGTCGTTAAGGAGTTCTTCACGCACATTGAATGTGACCCATTTGTCGCTGAGTTTCAGAAGACTCATGATCGGTGCTCCGAGCGACACGAGCTCGCTTTCTGCCGGGTAGATCTGGTCGATCTGTCCGTCACACGGTGCCAGCAGATACTGGTCTTCCAGCAGACTTTCCACTTCGGCTACTCCGCCTTTGGCCACGTTGACCATCGCGGCCGCGCTCTCTTTGTCTTCTTTCTGAGCGCCTGTCACGGCGAGATCTACCTGGCTCTGTGCGGCACGGTGTGCGGCCACGGCTGCGTCATAGGCGGCTTTGGCCTCGTCGCGCTTCTGTTCTGAAACCACACCTTCACGGAAGAGATTTTCCATGCGGTTGTAGGTTTTCTGGGTGATGGTGACAGCAGCCTCGGCCTGTGCGGCAAGATCACGGGCCGACTGAATGATCTGCTTGCGTGTGCCGGCATCTACTTTCTGATTCTGGGTGCGGGCCACGGTTTCCATGCCTTCCGCCTGCATGAGTTTGGCATCGGCAAGTGAGGAGTGGATGTGGACGAGTGTGTCGCCGGCATGGACAATGTCTCCTTCATGGACGTAGAGTCTGACCACACGTCCTGGAAGTTTGCCGGAGATGCGGATCGAAGAGGCGTCGGCCTGACCCTCTATTATCTCCGATGGTTTGTTAAGAAAACAGAATCCTATGATGGCAAGGACGATACAGATTACTACCATGACGGCCAGAGCCGTCATGAGGATACGGTTCTCGCTGCGCTGGGCATTGGCGGCGGATATGTTCTGCTTGTCTGACATGACTGTAGGTGGTTTTGTTATGATGTTGATTTTGAATTCTTGAGTTCCGGATGGCTTTTCAGAGGTTTCAGCCACTTATTGTGCGGCCTGAACGTCAAGCCGTCCGAGCACTTTGTTGAGGTAGACATCGCAGAGATATACGTCGATGCGGGCGTCGATATTCTCGGAGTGTGCCTTGAGCCATGCGGTCTGGGCTTCCATGACATTGTCAACGGTCATCACTCCGTCGCGGAATCCGAGTTGAGCGCAACGCAGGTTCTCATCGGCTTTGGCGAGATTGGATTCAGTCATGCTGAAAGTCTTGAATGCCTCATCGGCTTTGAACGAGGCCTGGTTGACCTGCAGGTCTACCATCTCGCGGGCGTTGTCGAGCTGAAGGTTGGCGGCCACTGTCTGAGCCTTGGCTGCACGGAGCTTGTTGTAGTTGCTTCCCCAGTGCCAGATAGGAATGGTCAGCATGGCTCCGACAGAGAACATGCCGTTGAATTTTTTCTGAAAGCCGTCAAACATGTTGGGGTTCGAGAACGAGTAGGCTCCTACCAGTGCAAGATTTGGCATCATTGAGGCGCGGGCCACGGTTTCTTTTTCCTTGTAGATTTTCACTCCGAGTTCAAGGGCGCGGAGGTCGTCGCGCGAGGCGTAGACCTGCTGCATGTCGTAGCTCTTGGCTACAGGCGCGGTTGTGCTAATGGTTTCGGTATCTTCGTCAGCGAGAGTGAAAACAGTGTGTACAGGCAGACCGCACACCTGGGCCAGGGCCATGCGCGACAGCGCCAGTCCGTTGTCAACCTTCGTCAGGTCGATCTGGGCGGAGTTGAGTTTGACATCTACTGTGAGCTGGTCGCGTTTGGTGGCCACGCCCTCTTTGACCATCAGACTGACGTTGTGGCTGAGAGTGTCAAGCAGATTGACATAGCTCACAGCGAGTTTCTGCTTTGCCTTAAGCGAGACCACCTGCCAGTAGGCGGCATCGACGGCGTAGATGACATCCTGCGCCGAGTTGTCGTGCATGGCTGTGGCAAGCTGTTCGGCATAGCCGGTTATCTTGTTCATCGCCACGATCTTTCCGCCCATGAAAATAGGCTGGGTGAGGGTGACGGCGCCGAAAAACACGTTGTGCAGGTCATAGCTCAGAGCTTCTTTGGGCAGATAGGCCACCTGTGAGGGGATGGGTTTGCCGTCGACCATCACCGGCTTTCCGTCAATGGGGTTCTTGACGAAATCGAATTCATAGCCCTTGGTCTCCGGGTTGAACGACTTGATGGGCAGAAGCTGGTCTGATTCTAATACAGAAATACCTTTCTGGTTATACATATAGCCGCCTGCAAAGTCAAGTGACGGCAGATAGGCGGCGAATGCCTGGTCTTTCTCGTAACCGGCCACCTTGATCTGCTGGGCCGAACGGCGGAGTTCTTTGTTGTTGGCCAATGCCAGCTGCCGGCACTGTTCAAGGCTCATGACGCTTCCTTCCGAAGGAATGTCAGAGGGAGAGACAGCGGCGGCGCCGAGCGCCAGAGGTGCCAGCAAGGCGATTAAAAGTCTGCGTTTTGCCATGATTGGGAGCTTAGTTGAAAAACGTGAGATCCTGGCCCGTAAAATGTGTGTCTGAAACGGGTCTGCAAATATAACCTCTTTTGGAGATTAAATGTTTAATTTTTTCTTACGATAATTATCCCAAATTGGCGAAAAACTATTCTGTTTTGCCGCAGGCCTTGATTGGCTTTATTTTCGGCCGAAATCGGCGGGGATTTCTCCCCAGACGGGAGTGTCCCAGGTGAGTATCGGATTGGTGATCTCATGAGTCTGAAGCCACAGAGTGGCGCGTCTGATCATCTCGAACAGAGGTGCGTTGGCGGCGGTTGGTTTCAGATTGGTTTTAGGCTGTCGGTTGCGCACCCATGAGCGGGCTGTGCGCGAGTCTGTATAGATGGGCACATTGTGTCGTCCCTGCTGCGTGAGAAGCGCAAGCCCGTGGACCAGCGCGAGATACTCGCCGATGTTGTTGGTACCTCCTTCAAACGGTCCGGAATGGAAGATGCGCTCGCCGGTGCGAACCCACACGCCCTGATATTCCACTGGACCTGGATTGCGCGAGCAGGCGGCGTCGACTGCCAGAGCATCCAGGCGGATTTCCGGAAAGGCTTCATAGTTGACATGCTCATGGGAGGGGCCTTTGGCTATGGCGCTGAGAAGTTCGAGCTGTTCGGCCGGATCTCCGCGGTAGGCTGCTACAGCCGCTTCCTGCGAGTCGAAGCTCTTGAAGCGCGCGTCGGGATAACCTTTGACCTGTAACTGACATTCTTCCCAGGAGTCGAAGACTCCGGTGGCAAAGCCGTTCCAGACTACATAGAATTTTTTGCGTGGGGCCATATTATATAGGTGGAGGAGGAAGCTTATGAAAGGGTTAGATAAATGCTGATGTCTACACTGCGCATCCCGGCAGCCTTGGCCACCTGTGGGTTGACAATGCGCCCGAAGAATGTATAGGTGGCTTTCTGCATGCCCGGCAGCAGTTTAAGGGCATTGCTCACTCCCTCGCAGCTGACAATTGAGCTCATCAGGGTGATCAGCGTGTTGCTGAGAGCCATTGCGGCTGTGCGGGCAACGGCGCAGCCTGCATGTACGAAGCAGATACGTTCACGCAGAGAGGCCGATTCTCTTACTGCCAATGCGTCGGCGAGATCAACGGGTGTCATGGCCGGGAACGCCTTGCCGCTGTCAGAGGAAAGGTCAAAGGCAAGCACGCCGCGTTTCATCACCGAGGTAAGCTCTGATCCGGCGCTGAAAGGCTCTGTGGTGGGAGTGGCCACCACCACATCGGCCGCACGAAGCGCGTTTTCAAGTGTGTGGGGATGCAGCGTGGAGGTTATCACCCACGGGCCGAGCTGCTGCGATGCGCGGCGCAGGGAATAGACGTCGTTGTCATACATTCTGACGGTTGCGCCGAGCCCTACTGCCGACCGTGCTGCCGCACAGGCCGCGATGCCAGACCCGATGACAAGCACTTCGCAGGGTATGATTCCGGCCACGCCACCGAGCAGTATCCCTTTTCCGCGTGTGGCGTCGGCAAGCAGCGATGATGCCATAGCCACCGAGGCCCGGCCGTCGATTTCGGCAAGGATATCGGCAAACGGAGTGCAGCCGCCTGAGTCTTCAATGAGGTCGAGGGCTATGGCGATTATATGGCGCTTCAGAAGTTCCTTTATGGCATCGGTATGCTGGTTCTGCGGCTTGAGCAGGGTAAGGAGCATGGTTCCGCGACGCATTTTCCGCACATCGGCAGCTTCAAGCGGGGCAAGGTGTATGACGATGTCGCAGCCTAAGGCCTCACTGCGGGTGCCTACGCTGACACCGGCGCGCATATACTGGTTGTCGGTGTAGTTGATCGCCGCCGTGGCTCCGGCTTCCATCTTTATGCGGAAACCGCGTTCAGTCAGCTCGGCGGCCGCCTCTGGTGTCAGCGGGAAGCGCCGTTCCGAGGGGCTTTGGCAGGCGGGCAGGCCTATGGTGAGGCTCTGGCGGTCAGTCAGAGTCTCCTGGGGCTGTTCCTGGGGTGTGTGGGTGAACTGTGGCATATGCTTGTACTTTGTTCAGTCCTGAGATCCGTTTTCTTTCAGCCGCAGACCGAAACGGCTGATGAAGGCCCGGCATTTTTCTTCTATCTGGTCTTCGTCTTCGAGGCAGGTGCTGTCGAAGATCTCGGCCGCACGGCTGTAGAAAGGCATGCGGGCGGCCAGCTGCTTTCTGACAAACTCTTCCAGTTCGCTGTCACCGAGGGCTGCGATCAGCGGTCGTTTGTGGCGTCCGCGTTTGAGCCTTTCAAACAGCCGTTCCTCGGAGGCTGCGAGCAGCACTGTCAGACCCCTTGACTGCATCAGTTCCATGTTGCCGGCAAAGCAGGGAGTGCCGCCTCCGCAGGCCACCACAACATCACGCTTGCCGTCGGCACTGACTTCGCGCAGCATCCGGCGTTCCATGTCGCGGAAAGCTTCCTCGCCTTCCTCGGCGAAAATTTCGCGGATCTTCTTGCCGGCGCGGGCCTCGATGTAATCGTCGAGGTCTATGAAATCAAGTTCGCAACGCCGGGCAAGCGCCTTTCCGAGGGTGGATTTGCCGCAGCCCATGTAGCCGATGAGAAAGATGGTCTTCATTTTGTCAGATAATATTTCTATATTAATGTGTCAGGAGGGGAGATCAGATGTTCGGGCTTGTCCAGGTGTAGCTCTCGGAGCAGCTCACAGTGGCACTGAGCGGACCAATGCTCAGGGTGAAGTCGCCAGCTTCGAGTGTCCACAGGCCCTGGGCGTTGACAAACGCGAGGTCGGAGGCTGGAATCGTGAAGCGTACCGCACGGGTTTCGCCTGGCATGAGGGCGAGTTTGTCGAAGGCGCGCAGGCGCTTGTTGTCAGGCACTACGGATGCCACGTGGTCAGAAGAGTAGAGCAACACGGCTTCCTTGCCGTCGACTGATCCGGTATTGGTTATGTCGACTGTGACGGTGAGCATGTCAGAGGGGCCGAACTGATGCTTGTCTACGTGGAGGTTTGAGTAAGAGAAGGTGGTGTAGCTTTTTCCATAGCCGAAAGGCCACTGCACGTTGACGCGGGCGTCATAGTCATAGACACCTTCCATCTTTCCTACCTCCTCGCTGACCTTGTAGTCATAGGTGACGAGCGAGTTGATTTCACGCGGATAGGTGAAGGGGAGCTTGGCCGAGAAGTTGCGCTTGCCGCTCAGGAGCAGGGCGAGGGCATCGCCGCCGAAGTTGCCGGGGATTATCACGTCGACCACAGCCTGGGCCAGTGGTTCGATGTCGGCCAGTATGCGCGGACGGCCTTCGTTGATGACGAGCAGTATCGGTTTGCCGGTCTTGGCGAGGGCCTTGACCATTTCGCGCTGGTTGGCAGAGAGATGCAGGTCGGTCAGATTGCCGGGAGTCTCGCAGTAGGAGTTTTCGCCGATGCATGCCACGATCACGTCGGCCTTTTCGGCAGCCTTGAGCGCCGGTGCGAAATCGCTGACAGTTTCGTCTTCATAATGCCCCTCGTTGTTGAAGCTTACAGTCGGGACATAGCTTACATTTGCCGCTCCGAAGGTGGCACTGAGGGCTTCGAGGATTGTGTTGTAATCTTTGGCATAGCTGTCGGTAAGATGGCCCTGCCAGGTGTATGACCAGCCTCCGTTGAGCGAGCGCATTGAGTTGGCTGTAGGTCCTGTCACCAATAGGCGTGTGCCCTGACTCAGCGGCAGGAGACTGTTTTCGTTCTTGAGCAGGACCATAGTCTCGACAGCGCTTTCAAGAGCTTCTTTGCGGAATTTTTTCGAAGCGTGGTCGGGATGCTCCTTGAGAGTGGTGTTGGGATGGTCGAAGAGCCCCAGACGGTATTTGAGTCTCAGCGCGCGGGCGGCAGCATCGTCGATGCGCTCCATGCTGACGCTGCCTTCCTCCACAAGTTCGCGGAGAATGGTGCAGTAGTCAACCTTATAGGGTTCCATCGCCATGTCGATGCCTGCGTTGATGGCTATGCGGATGGCATCTTTCTTGTCGCGGGCCACTTTCTCGCGTGTGTAGAGATTGTTGATGTCGGCCCAGTCGGTGACAATCAGGCCGTCCCACTGCAGGTCGTTTTTGAGCCACTTGGTCAGCAGAGTCCAGTCGGCGTGGACCGGAGTGCCGTTGATTGACGAAGAGTTTACCATCACGGTCAGCGCTCCGTTCTTGATGGCTTCAAGGTAGGGGGCGAAATGCTTTTCACGTAGGTCTGACGGTGAGATATGGGCCGGTGTGCGGTCTTTGCCGGAGAATGGCACTCCGTAGCCCATGAAATGCTTGACTGATACCGCTATGTGATTGCCGTCGATGTGGTTCGGGTCATCGCCCTGGAAACCTCTGACAGCAGCGGCGCCCATCAGGGCGTTGACCAGCGGATCTTCACCGTAGTTTTCCCAGAAGCGCGGCCAGCGGGGGTCGCGGGCCAGGTCGAGAGTCGGCGAGAAAGTCCAGGGGCAGTCGCTCGCGCGGGTCTCATAAGCCGTGATTTCCGCAGCCCTGCGGGCAATTTCGGTGTTGAACGAGGCTGCAACGTTGAGGTTCTGGGGGAAGAGTGTGCCTCCGTTGGTATAGGTTGTTCCATGATTCTGGTCAAGACCGTAGATGCAGGGGATGCCCATGTATTTCATCGAAGCTTCCTGAATCTGAGGTATGACTACGTTCCATGCCTCCGCGTCAAGGCAGTAGGAATAGGGTGCGTTGAGAATGGAGCCAACTTTGTAGACCCCGAAGATAGTGTCGAGTTTGGCCTGGACGAGGCGGAAGCCGTCAGGGCCGTTTTCACCGAGTATATCGAGCTGTATCTGGGTCATCTGGCCTATTTTTTCGTCGAGAGTCATTCGGGAGAGGGTCTCGCTGACTTTTTTCTCGATTGCCGGATCAGAGGGGATGACCGGAAGTGTTATCGGTTCGTAGGCGAAAGCCGGAAGGGCCAGGGCCAGGAGTGGAAGGAGTGATTTGCGTAGCATGAGAGTCTATTAACTTGTAGGTTGATTTGTATTCTTAGATGCCGTTTTTTTACAACTTCTTATTGTCAGCCTCTGCCGAAGATGCCTTTTTGAGTTCCGGATAGGATATGCGCGAGTGATACATGGTGCGCAGGCGTTGTGCGAAGACCTCTTTGATTGTGCTTACATCGCGGAACGATATCGGCGATTCGTTGTGGAGACCTTCGGCAATCTGGCTGTCGATGATTTTGTTGATGAGCGCTGAAATTGCTTCCGGCGAGTGTTCGGGCATAGACCTTGAGGCTGCCTCGACAGCGTCGGCCATCATCAGCAGTGAAGTCTCTTTTGACTGAGGATTCGGGCCAGGATAGCTGAACGGGGCCGGATCTACATTTCCGTCGGGATGGGCGTTGCAGTATGTGGTATAGAAATAGCGCGCCATGCCGGCTCCGTGGTGCTCGGAAATGAAACGGCGTATCATCTGGGGCAGTTTGGCTTTTTCGGCAAGGGCGAGGCCTTCTCTGACGTGGCCGGTGACTATGCGAGCGCTCTGGATCTGGTCAAGGGCATCGTGCGGATTGACTCCGTGCTGGTTTTCGGTGTAGAATGCCGGATTCTTGATTTTGCCTATGTCATGGTAGAGGGCTCCGGTTCGCACCAGTTGCACGTTGGCTCCGATGCGGCCGGCGGCCGCAGAAGCGAGATTGCTGACAGCCATAGAGTGGTTGAATGTGCCCGGACATTCTTCTGAAAGTTCGCGCAGCAGCGGGTTGTTGATGTCACTGAGCTCCACCAGTGTCACGCGGGAGGTGAATCCGAACACTCTTTCAACGAGAAACATCAGGACATAGCTGAACGATATGAGGATGGCGTTGATGGCGAAGCAGCCGAAAATGCGGCCCTCTGTTTTTGAGAGCGAGCCTGACTGCATGATCTCGACGGCCGCATAGCAGGCAGCGTAGGCAATGAAGATCAGGGCGGCGGTGCGTATGAGCTGACTGCGCCGCGAGAGGTCTTTGAGTGAGTCGATGGCCACCACTCCGGCTATGAACTGGATGAACACGAATTCCAGCGCGAATGATGTGATGATAGCGCAGATCAACACCTGGATAAGATGGCAGAAATATGCCGTACGCGAGTCCAGGAAGACCAGTATCAGAATCGGCACGATGGTAAACGGCGTGATGTAGAGCCCGGTTCTGAATGCCGCCTGCATGGCGAAGGCAAATAGGGTGAAGAGCCCCATTATGGTCATTATGAAGAGCACCGTGCGGTCATCATCGAAATAGTCGCGGCGGAAGATGTAGAGATAGCCGTAGAGAGCGCCGAAGAGGATCACCATATAGAGAATCTGTCCGGCCAGAGGATAGTAGTGCTGGCTGATGGTGCCTTTGCCTCTTTCATCGGCAATCTCCTCATATGTTTTCAGTACGGTGGCGAGCCGAGTGGTCACAATGTCACCCTTGTCAATGATTCGTTCTCCCTGCTGGATTATGCCTACCGGGGCCATTGCTTTCTGGAGTGCTTCTTCAAGAAGACGTCGGGTGGTTACGGTGTCTATCAGTATGTTGGGCTGAAGAATTTCAGACAGGTGTGTGGCTGACAGGGCCTGGTGCATCCCCTTGTCGCGGAAGATGCTGTCGAGATGTTCGTAGGCACGGAATGCCGAGAGGTAGGCTGAAGTGGGCATGCTGATGGCCACGTTGTCATGGATGAAGCGCACTGACGGCAGCCGGCCTGATGCGATTTTGCTATAGGTGTCGCGGTCCACGATGCCGTTTTCATAGATGTTGCGGATCTCGCGTATGATCTGGTTGCGCTGTGAGGGGGTGATGTCAAGTCCGGTGGTGGAATTGAGCCTGGTGGTGTAGTCCGATACGATGGTCTTCTCGGCCGTGACGTCGCGGGTGAACACAGGCTCGAAATGAGTCTGCAGGCTGTCTCTGATCCTGGCCGCGCTCAGTGAATCGAGGTGGATGGGGATATCAAACGGAGCAGTGAGAAGGGCATAGCTCCAGGGGCGTCCTTCCTCGAAAACATAATGGTTTTCGCTGGTGCGTGGAAGAAAGTAGACGGAGACAGATACCACGATGACGAATAGCAAAGCCCGGAATGTAAGCTGTCGGGATGGCAGTTTGTTCATATCTCTAAAATGTTTCGGACTACGGTCCAGATAATGATGGTCGAGAGGAGGAGCAGGATGAATGCCCGCGCGCTGAGAAATTTGCGGAGCCTTGGGGCTCGGTTGCCGGCAAGGCGCGAGACTATCAGCAGCACTATCAGCGGGATCTCGATGGCAAGGATAGCGTTGAAGCGGAGGGCTGCGGCCGGATCTCCGTTGAGCAATGCGTGGAGCGCTCTCTGGGAGCCGCATCCCGGACATGAGAGCCCGGTGAGCATCCTGAAGCTGCAGCGCGGATAAAGATTGGTCGAAGGGTCTACTGACGCATAGAGGATAAGCGCACCTGTGGCGGCAATGAGGATGACGGCTGTCAGTATCATGCGGCGAGTGACGCGCGCTTTGACTGTGGGCTGAGGGCCGGCAGGCGGTTCGGGCGGTATGTAGACCGGCGGTTTTGTCATAAGAGGCCGAGCAACATCGAGAACGGAGCCCAGATCAGGCCGGCCACAAAAGCCACGATGATCCACATCTGTGCTTTCGACGAGGCGTCAAGCGCTCCGTTATAGTCACCGCGCATGTAGGCGGGTGAGACTTTCGAGGCATAGATGATGGCGGGGATTCCGGCGGGAATGCAGCAGCAGATGGTGGCTATGATGGCCCAGACAAGATAGTTGTCAGGCATGGGGGGCATACGCTCAGGATCGAAGGGTTCCTGGCCGTATTGGGGCTGTCCGTATGCCGGCTGTCTGTATGCTCCGCCATATGGCTGTGAATACTGATTGCCGTAAGGGTTGCCGTAGGGCTGCTGAGGTGCGGCGCCGTAGTTTTGGCCGTAAGGCTGCTGATTGCTGAATCCGTTCTGACGCGAAGCTATGATAGCGGCAATTTCGGGGATGGCTGCTGCTGTGGTCCAGTCGGCAAGGCCTTCATGCCATACCGGGGTCGACATGTTGAGACCCGGTATGGCATAAAGTTCCTCGACTGACAGCGGGCCTTTCTGCACGCTGTCTATGATTATCCAGTATTTCATCCGATCAGAAGAATTTGATCTCTTTGCCGAGAATGTCGGAGAGGATGGAGTTGGCCAGACGCGATGCGCCCAGACGGAAATATTCCGCAGTTTCCACCCATTTTTCGCCAAGAACTGTCTTGACAATGGTGTAGTATTTCAGAGCGTCTTCGGTGGTCGAGATGCCTCCGGCTGCCTTGAAGCCTACCATGCGGCCGGTTTTCTCGTAGTATTCCTTGATACATTCACACATGATGTAGGTGGCTTCGAGCGATGCGCCGGGATATTCCTTACCGGTTGAGGTCTTGAGGAAGTCGGCTTCGGAATAGAGAGCCAGGATCGAGGCGTTGCGGATGTTTTCCGCAGTCTTGAGGGCTCCGGTTTCGAGGATGACTTTCATCAGAGAGTCGCGGCATGAGTGCTTCATCTCGATCATCTGGTCGCAGGCTTCCTCATAGTCCTTGTCAAGGAAGTCGCCGAGGCCGAGCACAATGTCGATTTCATCAGCTCCGGCTTCTACTGCGAGACCGATTTCAGCCACTTTCACTTCGATGAAGCTCTGGGCGCTGGGGAAACAGCCGGCCACAGCCGCGATGTCGACGTCGCTGCATTCGAGAACTGTGCGCACCACGGGCACGAAGTTGGGATAGACGCAGATGGCGGCCACGTTGGGCAGATCGGCATATTCGTGGGCAAAGGCATTGACTCTTTCAGTGAAATTGGCAACTGACTGCTGTGAGTCGGTGGATTTCAGTGTGGTGAGGTCAATGGAGCTGAAAAGTTTCTTGAGTACTTCAGGAGTGCGGTTCTCGTCAAGATGCTTGTCAAGGATCTCCTGTACTTTTGCTGCGACTTCCGCGTCAGATGTTGTCACGCGGCTGTCGGCTATGACTTGCTGATACTTATCCATGATGATTATATTTTTCAGGGTTTTATGGTTATTAATATTCTGAGTTAATTCATTTCAGTTGGCGGCGGCGGAGCCTGTCAGTCATCGCGCAGCTTCGGGTTTGAGGAGTGGCGGGTGGCGTCGCGGACGCTTTTCTTCTCAATGTTGCGGCGGAAGGCCTCGGTCAGGTCTATGCCGGTCTGGTTGGCAATGGCGGTCAGCACCCAGAGCACATCCGCGAGCTCATCGGCAAGGGCATCGGCGTTTTCGCCGGGCTTGAATGACTGGTCGCCGAATCTGCGGGCCATGATGCGGGCCACTTCTCCGGTCTCTTCAGCCAGGATGGCCATGTTGGTCAGCGGGGAGAAATATCTCACCCCGGTGGTGGTGATCCACTCGTCGACAATAGTCTGCAGCGAGCGCAGAGAGATCGATTCATCAGGTGTGGGCTTGATTTTCATGGCTTCTGTCCGCGTAGTTTCTATTCACGTAGTTTTGAGTCTATAACAATTGTTACTGGGCCATCGTTCACCAGCGCCACCTGCATGTCGGCGCCGAACACACCCTTTCTGACCTCGCGTCCGAGCAGACTCTGGCATTCAGAGCAGAAAAGCTCATAGAGAGGAATGGCCAGATCATGGCCGGCGGCATGGATGTAGCTCGGCCGATTGCCCTTGCGGGTCGATGCACACAGAGTGAACTGGCTGACGGCAAGAATGTCGCCTCCGGCATCAATTACCGAGCGGTTCATCACACCCTCGCAGTCGGCGAAGATGCGCATGGCGGTGCATTTGGCTGCGAGCCAGCGGGCATCATCGGCACTGTCGCCGTCGGCCACACCGACAAGCACCATCAGTCCGGGCCCGATAGCGCTATGAAGCGAGCCTCCGATGCTTACCGAAGCCTCTTTTACACGTTGGATAACTAATCTCATAAGTGCAAAAATACAAAAAAAATGAATTCCCGCATCATCTTTGCCCATTTTTCAGCTGTGGCATCTTCACGGATGCTGCGGATCGGGGATGTCTGTTTATGGCAGGGGGGTGATGATGATGTTGCAGATCAGTAGTCGCTGAACAGACGCGGCTTGATCACGAGGCCTACGCGCACCGTGGAGTGGAATTCCTTGTAGGCAAGGAGCCCTTCGCCGTAGCCGTTGTAGTATTGCAGAAACAGAAACTGGTTGTCGCGCTTGAAAATGCGGTAGTTGAGTTCCACCGTGGTGTTATAGTTCAGTTTCCAGCCTTTGCGCTTGACCAGGTTCACGGCGAGGCCGAAGCGCCCGTTCTGCGATGTGAAGCTCGTGCCGACCTGATAGATGCCGCAATAGTCGAGGATGTCTTTGTTCTCAACACCGTCGATGATCGGAATCCAGGCTTTGCCGTGGACCACCACCTGCGGGTCGATCATGATGCTTCCGCCGAGGCTGATGCGGTTCCATGAGCGTGAAGCGGTTCCGTCGCGGCCGTTTGACTCATGCTCGGCGATGAGATTTATTTTGCCGACAAAGCGGTCTTTGACGAAAAGCGGTTTGGTCAGACCGATGCCCGGATTGAAATTCAGATCGGTCATCGGCAATGAGTTCTCAAGCACATTCCAGAAACACTTCTGAGAATAGAACAGGAAGAGATATGTGCCCCCCGGAAGAGTGCTTCGGGTCAGGCGCTGGGCAATGGAGATCTGAAACTTGATGTTGGTGTTCTCGCGGGTGACACGCTGGCCCACGGGGCAGCCGAATATGAAGTAGTTGTCCTTGTAGAGTCCGAAATACGGGCCGTCGTCAAAGGCGCGTCTGACGCTGTCGGAGTCGATCTCGTCATTGTTGATGTTGACTATCTGGGCGCTTGTCCGCAGCGGGACAGCGGCGGAAATCAGAGTCAGTACGGTGACGGTCAGGGCAAAGCGCAGGAGTTTTTTCATCTGATTGGTCTGGTGGGCTATGGCCGTTACTGCGGGCCGGAGGGGCTAAAGAGTTGTCTGCCCGATGCAAAATTAAGAATAATTTCGTATTTTTGCCTCAAAAATCTGACACTATGCGTTATTCCTACATATTTCCGCGCCTTTTCGTCCAACTCATGCTGCTGCCGTTGGTGCTGCTCGGCCTGCTGACCGGATGCGGCAACGATGAAGAGTTTCTTATCAAATGTGACATCAAGGGGCTCGGCAACAAGGGGGTCGAGATCTTTTATGCCGACCGCGGGCTGCACCGTGCATCTTTCCATCCGGCCGATGACAAGGTTACATTGCGCGGAAGTTCGCAGGAGCCGGTGTTTGTGGATGTCTTTACGGTCGACGGTGAGTGGCTGTTCGGCTGTGTGGCCCGTAACGGCGACGATCTGGAAGTGAAAATGTCACTTGCCGATCCTTCAAAGATAGAGATCAAGGGAAACGATGACTCCCGGCGCTATGCCGCTTTCCTGTCGGCCAACGACTCGATACTGCGCAGCGGCGATGCGGCGGCTGTCAATGCTCTGATAGCCCGCGAGGTGCGTGCGAATCCGTCATATATATCTTCAGCTATGCTGCTTGCCACCAGGTTCAATGCCCGCGGTTATGAACTGCTTGCCGATTCGCTCATCAACACTCTGACTCCCGAAGCGCGTCCGGAGGGTGTCATAGGCGGTTTTGCCGGGCTGGTAGGCGAACAGCTCACTCCCGCAGTGCGCGGCGATGTGCGCACCATGACTTTCCGTGCCGCGCCTGACACGGTGGTCCGCTATGTCCCGGCCATGCAGAGCTACAGTCTGCTGGTCTTCGTTGGCAGGTCTAAGCATGACAGCATACGCTCGGTGCTCCGTGAAATGCAGTCCACGCTTCCCAAGAAACGCTTCACGGAGATTGAGATGACCGTGATGTCAGACAGCGCCTCCTGGGCGGCCTCGATTCGCCGCGACAGCGCCAAGTGGGTCCAGGCATGGCTTCCCGGCGGCGTGGCTCACAACGCCGTGAGAGCTGTCCAGGTGCCTTATGTGCCCTTCTTTATCGTAACTGACAGTCTTGGCCATCAGGTCTACCGCGGAGGCTCGGTCAGCGCGGCCTCTGACACTCTGCGTTCGCGTCTGGCGCCATATTTCAGAGACGAGACTCCGGCTGATTCCATAGCCGACTGACACGCAGGCTGTAAGACAGACAATAAAAAGGGGCTGCAGAGCGTTATGTGTAGGCATGATTACCATAACATGACATCTGAATTTAGAAAATGAAAACACTCCTCGGCATAGTCCTCATGTCAGCCCTCGCTCTCATCCTCGGCGGATGTATAGAGGACGGCATCGACACATCTCCCTCCTCGCAGCCCGATTTTTCAGTGGACACCCTCTATATGGGTACCGTATTTACCGGTCAGCCTACTCCGACCAGCCGCTTCAAGGTCTACAACAGGCATAACCGGATTATAAGCATCAGTGACATCTCCATCCGTGGCGGGAGCCGGGTTTTCCGCCTGAACGTCGACGGTTTTGCCGGAGAGAACTTCCACAATGTGGAGATACGGCCCAAGGATTCGATCTTCGTGTTTGTCGAGGCTACACTCGCGCCTAACGGACGCCCTGAACTTACGGAAATCAACCAGACAATCGACTTTACCACTAACGGCGTGACGCGCAGCGTGGTGATCAACGCCGAGGGGCAGGACGTCAGACAGCTGAACGGTGAGATCATTGACACCGACACCCGCTTCGATGCCGTCTACCCCTACCAGATTTTCGATTCGCTCGTGGTCAGCCCCGGAGCCACTCTGACTCTCGCTCCAGGCACCACTCTGCATTTCCATGACAAAGCCTATTGCCGCGTGGAGGGTACTCTCGTCAGCGAAGGCACTCCGGAACTCCCGGTGAATTTCTGCGGTGACCGCACCGGCAATGTAGTAGGGCAGATCTCCTTTGACCTCATGGCCTCACAGTGGCGCGGACTGGAGTTTGCTCCTGAAAGCCGCGGCAACAGGCTCAGCCACACCATTGTCCGCAACACCGTGAGCGGAGTCCTGGCCGATTCGCTTTCGCAGGTCACCTTGGTCAACTGCCGTCTGCGCAACAGCGCCGGCTACACACTGCGCTCCAGATATGCCGATCTGCGGATCGTGGGCTGCGAGCTTGCAGAGGCTGCTGACGGTGTCCTCTCGCTCACAGGCGGAAAAGCAGTGGTCAATCACACAACCATAGCCAATTACTATCTCTTCGCCGCCCTGCGCGGGCCCTCTGTGCAGTTTGACCACTACGATGCTGAAAGTGACAACGGTTCGTCCATGCCTTATCTGACAGCAGATTTTACCAACTGTATCATCTATGGCAACGGAACTGACCTGTCAGTTGGTGACTTCTCAGGCTCTCTGGTTACTCTGCGCCGCTGCCTGCTGAAGAGCAACGGAGAAGACGATGACAATTTCATCGCTTGCATCTGGGACGCCGATCCGCTTTATTACACCGTGCGCAGCGACTACTATTTCGACTATCGCCTGAAGCCGGACTCTCCGGCGCTCGGAGCAGCCGACCCGGCACTGATTCTGCCGGAGGCTTCGGCTGATTTCTATGGAGTCAGCCGTCTACAGGAGGCCCCCAACCTCGGAGCCTATCAGGCTGCAGGCGATCAGGATTGACGCTGACTATGCTGCCTGGCTCTCTGAGGAGCAAGTCGAATGACTAAGAGGGTGTTTCATTGCATTTCCGATATGAAAAATAACGAAGGGCATCATCACGATGTCCTCCGTCGGTAGTAACAATTTGTCTGTAAAAAAATTATAAAATTATAGTCTTAGATCCATTCCGATTGTAGATTTCAGGCCTCAAGTAGCCCATGAGGATCAAGACACACGTAAAATCAGTGGTTATATGAGTTATAGTGGAACCACAAAATCATTTTGAGGTTAATTGGATCAAAAGATTTTGTGGAAATGCGGTGATAGAATTTAGAGATCTTTTGAAAATTGTGGTTGAACTATATGAATGTAGAATCGAATTAAATTCTAATTTTATGATAAGTAACTCTTCAAAATTAAACGATATAATGTACATTAGTATCTCCTATGGAGGATCTTTTATACTCTCTGCGGTTTTATTCCGGTCAGAATCAAGTTCTTTATCGGTCGTTTATGTCTATAAACTCCCTCTTCATTCCTCGATTCTGCCTCTGAATAAATTCCGCATATAGTATAAATTAATTTTTTCAGAGTTACTTAGCAAAAATAATTAAAAAAATTACCCCCCCCGAAATATTTAACATAATTTAACTGAGCTCTATAAAATATCTTTCTATAACACAACACTCCTTCAGCTCATTGGTCTGAAGGAGTATTGTGTTATCGGGGGGGCGGCGGGTGTTGCTGCTTTGCGGCAGCTCTCGCCGACACGTGTGTCTGTTGCGCGGTTTCCGGCTTATTCAGAGAGGATGGAGGGCGCGGTGTAGGTGCGGCTTCCAAGTTCCTGGTCGAGCATATAGAGTCCCATGCCGTCGTTGCCGATGAGCGAATACTTGTCGATAAGAGTGCGGCAGTTGTCTTCTTCCTCTACCTGTTCGCTTATGAACCAGTTGAGACGATCGCGGGTTGCATAGTCTTTTTCAGCTTCGGCCAGTGCGTAAAGGTCGTTGATGAGGGCTGTGACTTTCTTTTCGTGTTCGAGAGTAGATTTGAATGCCTCAAGCGGAGATGCCCAGCTGGTGGGAACGGCTTCGATGGCTTTCAGTTCCACACGGCCTCCGCGCTGGTTAACGTAGTTCATGAAGATGGTGGCATGGGCCTGTTCTTCCTGAAATTGGATCTTGAACCAGTTTGCCACTCCTGGCATTCCTTCAGCCTGGAAGTGAAGCGACATTGACAGATAGAGATATGCGCTCCAGAATTCGGCGTTGATCTGGGCGTTGATTGCGTCCTGAACTTTGTTGTTTAACATTGTTGTGCTTGATTTGGGTTTATAAATTTCAGAAAGCAAAAGTAAGAACTTTTTGTAAAAAAAGCCTTGCAGAACCGAATATTTTTTACGATTCCTTACAAGAGGCCTGACAGCCGAAACGGTCGTAAAGTTTCTGGAATTTCAGTGCTATTTCGTGGTTGCAGAGGTTGTTGATTGATCCGGCGTGGGTGTGGCTGACGGCGCGGACCGGACGGTAGGTGCCGTCCTGCACTTCAAGTCCTACTTTCTTGTAGGCTTCGCGGAACGGCATTCCGCCGAGCACAAGGCGGTTGACCTCCTCAACGGTGAAGAGATAGTCGTAGCGCGGGTCATCGATGATGTCGCAGCGTATGCGTATGTGCTGAAGCATGAAGTCAGCCATGTCAAGGCAATCGGTCATCTCGGTCGTGGCCGGGAATATGATGTCTTTGAGCAGCTGCAGGTCGCGGTTGTAGCCCAGGGGGAGATTGGCAGTGAGCAGTGCGATCTCGTTCTGGATGCTCTGCAGCCGGTTGCATTTTCCGCGCATGATTTCGAATACATCCGGATTTTTCTTGTGGGGCATGATCGAAGATCCGGTGGTAAGTTCGTCAGGGAAGGAGACGAAGCCGAAATTCTGACACATCCACATGCAGACGTCCATAGCCAGATGGCCGAGTGTCGAGGCGATGGCCCCGATGGCCATCGAGGCGGCGCGTTCGGTCTTTCCGCGCGACATCTGTGCGGCCACCACATTATAATGAAGGGTTTCGAATCCGAGCAGACTGGTGGTCATCTCGCGGTCGAGGGGAAATGATGATCCGTAGCCAGCGGCTGAGCCAAGCGGATTCTGGTTGGCTATGTTGTAGGCTGCCACAAGCATCTGCATGTCATCGGCAAGAGATTCGGCATAGGCTCCGAACCAGAGGCCAAATGACGACGGCATGGCTACCTGCAGATGGGTGTAGCCAGGCATCAGCACATCCTTGTATTCCTCGCTCAGAGACTGCAGGCGCTTGAAGAGACGGCTGACAGCGTCGGCTATGCGGCGCAGCTCGTCGCGCATGAAGAGTTTGAGGTCTACGAGCACCTGGTCGTTTCGGGAGCGGCCTGAGTGGATCTTCTTTCCTACATCGCCGAGCTTTGCGGTCAGCATGAATTCCACCTGCGAGTGGACATCCTCCACTCCCGGCTCGATTGTGAATTCGCCGCGTTCGATCACTTCGGCGATCTCTCCGAGGGCTTTCAGCAACACTTCGAGTTCATCGGCTTTCAGAAGACCAATGCTTTCGAGCATTCTGATGTGGGCCATCGAGCCTTCAACGTCATATCGGGCCAGACGCAGGTCAAGTTCGCGGTCGCGGCCTACGGTGAATTCTTCTATCATTTTGTCGGGCTCGAAGCCCTTGCTCCATAGTTTCATATCTTGATGTGGATTGCGAGGTTTTGTTGTGTGGAATTGTGGGGGGAGTAATTGTTCAGAGCCGCAGACCGGTGATGAGAGAGTGGTAGACCGGAATGGCTTCTTCGATTTCGCTGAGGCGGATGAATTCGTCGGCCGAATGGCTGCGCGATGACTCTCCGGGCCCGATTTTCAGCGAGGGGAAGTCATACATCAGCGACATGTCGCTGGTGGTCGGCGAGACGAATGGAGCCAGGCCGAGGCCTATAGCTCCACTGACCAGCGGATGGTCACTGCTGATGACCGAGGCGCGCACACGGGTGGAACGCGGAGTGAGACTGCTGTGGGGGCTGACGGCAGTGCGCAGAAGGCTGACGGTCTCTTCGTTGGTATATGCGTCGGTGGTGCGGATATCGACCACCCATTTGCATTCGTCGGGAATGGCGTTGTGCTGCCATCCGGCGTTGATCTGGGTGATGTTCAGCCCGACAGGTCCGAGTATCTTCGATTCATCCGGGAAGCGGAACGAGCGGAGAGCTTCTATGTCGGCCATAGCGCGGTAGATCGCGTTGATCCCCTCCGAGCGGGCGGCATGGCCGGTGACTCCGGTGGTTACGCAGTCGAGCACCACGAGGCCGCGTTCGGCTATGGCCGGCTGCATGCCTGTCGGTTCGCCCACTATGGCACAACTTATCTCGATGCCTTCCTCTTTCAGATGTGGGAGGAAAGCTCTCATGCCGTTCTCGCCGCCTACTTCCTCCTCGGCCGTGACGGCCAGGAGCAGGTTGAAGGGCAGAGAGGCAGTGCGCAGCCTGAGAAATGTGTTGGTCAGTGCGGCCACTGAGGCTCCGGCATCGTTACTGCCGAGTCCGTATAGGCAACCCTCGCGCATGTCAGGGCTGAATGGATCGAGACTGTAGCTCGCAGCCGGGCGCACGGTGTCGTGATGGGAGTTGAGCAGCAGGGTTGGCCGGCCGGGGGCAAAACCCTCCGAAAGTGCGTAGACATTGTTGAGATAGCGTCTCGGTACGGCTTCATTTTCGGCGAGATGGTCGAAAATGAGCTGTGCGGTGGCAGCCTCGTCGCGTGAGAACGACGGGGTGGCGATCATGCGTCTGAGCAGATCAATCTCTGATGACAGTGCCTGAGGTCCGGTTGAGGGCATCGGAATGTTTTATGGTTACAGATCTGACGCCGGCATCTATTGCGGCGAATGCGTTGTCGATTTTCGGGATCATGCCTTTGCTGACCACACCCTCGGCGCGCAGGCGCTTGTAGATATCAGGCGTGATGAGCGGTATCACGGAGTCGGGGCGTTCGATGTCTTCCATCACGCCTGGCTGTTCGAAGCAATAGATCAGCTCGACCGGTGAGAGACTCGCTGTTCCGGTAGCCACAGCTGAGGCTATGGTGTCGGCATTGCAGTTCAGAAGCGATCCATTGCCGTCATGGGTGATTGCGCAGAACACCGGGGTGACGCCCGCATCGAGCAGAGAGCCTATGAGTGAGGCGTTGACACCTTCCGGAGCTATGTCACCCACGAAGCCGTAGTCGATCGGCTCCGGCTTGCGGCGGGTGGCGCGGATGGCGTTGCCGTCGGCTCCGGTCAGTCCGAGCGCGTTGCATCCGGCCGCCTGAAGCATGGAGACCACTCGTTTGTTGACCAGTCCGGCGTATACCATCGTCACCACGTCAAGGGTCTCGCGGGTGGTGACCCGTCGGCCTTCTATCATAGTGGTGGGTATTTCGAGGCGCGAACTCATGCGGGTGGCTTCCTTGCCGCCGCCGTGGACCAGGATTTTTTTGCCCGGCAGCTTCACGAAGTCGTCTATGAAGCGGCCGAGGGCTTCGGGGTTGTCAACCACGTTGCCCCCGATTTTGATCACTTTGATTGTCTCTTCCATCATTTCAGACCTTCAAGGAGACGTTTGATGACCACTTGGGCGGATATTTCGCGGTTGGCGGCTTCCGGAATGACTATGCTGCGGTCTGACTCGATGACATCGTCGGTCACGATCATGTTGCGGCGCACCGGGAGGCAGTGCATGAAGAAGGCGTTGTCTGTCAGGGCCATCTTTTCGCTGTCGACAGTCCATGCGCGGTCGGTCAAAAGTATCTTGCCGTAGTTCGGATCGGCGTAGGCCGACCAGTTTTTGGCATAGACGAAGTCTGCGCCTTCAAGGGCTTTTCGCTGGTCATATTCCACGCGGGCTTTGCCCACGAATTCAGGGGCAAGCTCATAGCCTTCAGGATGCGTGATTACAAATTCATAGTCAGTGGCGTTCATCCATTCGGCGAAGGAGTTGGGGACGGCCTGCGGAAGCGCGCGCGGATGCGGCGCCCAGGTCATTACCACCTTGGGGCGCTCCTTGGTCTTGAACTCTTCTATGGTGATGAGGTCGGCGAAGCTCTGGAGTGGGTGGCGGGTGGCTGCCTCCATGCTGAAGACGGGGCGGCCGGAGTAGCGGATGAACTGGTTGATCACTCTCTCCTCATAGTCTTCGGCCTTGTCTTTGAGACCGGCGAACGAACGGACCCCGATGATGTCGCAGTAGGAACCCATCACCGGGATGGCTTCGAGAAGATGCTCGGCCTTGTCGCCGTCCATGATTACGCCGCGTTCGGTTTCGAGCTTCCATGCTCCCTGGTTGACGTCGAGGACTATGACGTTCATGCCGAGATTCATGGCGGCTTTCTGGGTGCTCAGGCGCGTGCGAAGACTGGAGTTGAAGAAGATCATCATCAGAGTCTTGTCGCGTCCGAGTTCTTTGAATCCGAAACGGTTGGCTTTGATTTCGAGTGCCTCTTTGACTGCGAGGTCAAGAGGGCCTATGTCTGTGACGTTAGTGAAGTTGTGCATTTTTCAGGAAGGTTTTTTAGTTGTGAGTACTTGGCGGAATGCATCGATGAAGCGGCGCGAGTGGGAGCGCGGCAGGCAGAGGGCTGGGAGCAGACGCACGGTGTGTTCGCCGGCTCCTCCGGTGAAGATATGGTGTTCGAAGAGCAGGCGCTTGCGGATTTCCGATGCCGAGCCTTTGATCTCGATGCCGATCATGAGTCCGCGGCCGCGGATTTCGGTGATTTCGTCACACTCGGTGGCCAGGCGGCGCAGCTCTTCCATCAGATATTCGCCTTCGGCGGCGGCGTTGGCTATCATGGCCTCGCCTTCAAGAGCATCGATCACGGCAATGGCGGCTACGCAGGCAAGGTGGTTGCCTCCGAAGGTGGTGCCGAGCATTCCTTTGACCGCAGGGATCGATGGAGAGATGAGCACCGCGCCCATCGGGAAGCCGTTGGCTATGCCTTTGGCGCAGGTGATGATGTCAGGGCGGATGCCGGTGTACTGGTGGGCGAAGAAGCGTCCGGTGCGGCCGTAGCCTGACTGGATTTCATCAAGTATGAGCAGAGTTCCGGTGGCTGTGCAGAGTTTGCGCAGGCGGCGCATGAAGTCGTCATCGACCATGCGGATACCTGCCACTCCCTGGATGCCTTCAATGATCACTCCGGCAAATTCGCCGGTGGCGAGAAGACGCTCCGTGGCTTCGATGTCGTTGAGCGGGGCGAAGACCACGTTTTCGGTCGAATTGAAAGGGGCCTGGATCTTGGGATTGTCAGTTGCGGCTACGGCTCCGGAGGTGCGGCCGTGGAAGGCGCGGTCAAAGGCGAGGATCTTGCGGCGTCCGGTGTGGAACGAGGCGAGTTTCATGGCGTTTTCGTTTGCCTCGGCTCCGGAGTTGCAGAGAAAGAGGGCATAGTCATCGTAGCCGGAGATGCGTCCCAGTCGGTCGGCGAATTTCTGCTGGAGAGAGTTCTGCACGGAGTTAGAATAGAAGCCCAGACGGCTTACCTGGTCGGAAATGGCCGACACATAGAGTGGATGGGCGTGGCCCACGGAGATCACGGCGTGGCCTCCGTAGAGGTCGAGATATTCCGTGCCGTCGGCTGTATAGACATGGCAGCCGAGTCCTTTGACCGGTTCGATGTCATATAGTGAATATACGTCGAAGAGATTCATCTTTTTTCAGAGAAATGATTTTTTGAACGGGAGAGTGTGGTAGCAAAAAAGGTCGAGTGTCAGAGAGCAGCCAAAGCGGTGACCGCATCAGAATGCCGAGGGCTTCAGCCGCAGGCCGCAGTCTTCGGGCAGACCGCAGATGAGATTGAAATTCTGCACGGCCTGGCCGGAGGCTCCTTTCAGAAGATTGTCAATGGCGGAGATTATCAGCAGCTTCGAGCCGTGTTTTTCAAGCGAGATCAGCGCCTTGTTGGTGTTGACCACCTGCTTGAGGTCGACCGGACGGTCTGACACATGGGTGAATGCGGCTCCGGCATAGAAATCCTTGTAGATGCGGGTGGCTTCTTCGATTGAAAGATCGGTGTCGATATAGGTCATGGCGAAGATGCCTCTTGCGAAGTCACCGCGCACGGGTATGAAGCTGATCTCTGCGTCGAAGCCGGGCTGGAGCTGACGGAGTGTCTGGCGTATTTCGGCCAGATGCTGGTGTTCGAATGCCTTATAGACCGAAAGGTTGTCGGTGCGCCAGCTGAAGTGGGTGGTGGCTCCCGGTTTCACGCCTGCGCCTGTCGATCCGGTGATGCCGGTGACGTGGATCTCTCCGCCGAGCCGTCCGGCTGCGGCGAGGGGGAGCAGGGCGGTCTGGATCGCTGTGGCGAAGCAGCCGGGATTGGCTATGAGCGATGCCTCGCGGATGGCTTCGCGCTTGGCTTCGGGGAGTCCGTAGGTGTAGCCTTCGCTCTCGTCGCGGTAGTCCTGGGCGAGGTCCACCACCTTCAGGCCTTCGGGGCGCTCGTTTTCCTCCCAGAACTTGCGGCTGAAGCCGTGGCCCTGGCAGAGGAAGAGCACATCGACCGCATTGAGATCGTAGCTGTCAGAGAAGTGCAGGTCGCAGTCGCCGGTCAGACCTTCGTGGATCTCGCAGACCGGGCGCCCGGCATTGCTGGTGGAATGTATGAATACAATCTGAGCCTCCGGATGATTGATCAGGAGGCGGAGGAGTTCGCCGGCTGTGTAGCCGGCTCCTCCTATGATTCCTATTTTTTTCATCGGCTTACTCCTCGGCTCCGTTGCGTTTCTGCACGTTGTGATAGATCTTCATCTGGTTGCCGAGGATCTTGGTGAATCCTTTGACATCATCGGCGCTCCAGGCCTTGTTGACCTCGCCGTATTCGCCGAAGTCGGTCTTCATGAGGTCGAAGGGTGAGTCTACGCCTACAAGGGTGTAGCTGTAGGGGCGGAGGATGATCTCTACAGTGCCGCTGACGTTGCGCTGAGAGTTTTCAAGGAAGGCCTCCATGTCGCGCATGACGGGTTCGAGATACTGCGACTCGTGGAGGAACATGCCGTACCATGTGCCGATCTGGTCTTTCCAGTACTGCTGCCACTTGGTCAGGGTGTGTTTTTCGAGCATCTTGTGGGCTGCGATGATTAGGATCGGGCCTGCGGCCTCGAAGCCTACGCGGCCTTTGATGCCTATGATGGTGTCGCCGATGTGCATGTCGCGGCCTATGCCGTAGCGGGCGCCGAGGCGTTCCACTTCGCGGATGGCGTCGATCTTGTCGGCGTAAGTCTTGCCGTTGACAGCCGAAATCTCACCCTTTTCAAAGGTGATGGTCATGTGTTCCTCGCCTTTTTCGGTGATCTGGCTGGGATATGCGCTTTCGGGGAGAGTCTGCTCTGAGTGGAGAGTCTCTTTGCCGCCTATGCTGGTGCCCCAGAGGCCCTTGTTGATGGAATATTCCATCTTCTTGAAATCGGCCTCGATGCCGTGTTTCTTCAGATAGTCGATCTCATACTCGCGGGTGAGAGTCATGTCGCGGGTCGGGGTGATGATCTCGATTTCGGGGGCGAGGATCTGGAATGTGAGGTCGAAACGCACCTGGTCGTTTCCGGCGCCTGTCGAGCCGTGGGCCACGGCATCGGCTCCGATCTTCTTGGCGTATTCGACGATGGCGATAGCCTGGAAGATGCGTTCTGACGACACGCTGATGGGATAGGTGCCGTTGCGCAGTACGTTGCCTGCTATCATATATCTGATGCTCTTGTCATAGTAGTCGCCGGTGACGTCAAGAGATGCATGAGATGCGGCGCCAAGGCGCAGAGCTTTTTCTTCGATGGTCTTCAGTTCCTCGTCAGAGAATCCGCCAGTGTTGGCGATTGCGGTGTGCACTTCATAACCGAGGTCTTCTGAAAGATATTTTGCAGCGAATGACGTGTCGAGACCGCCGCTGAAGGCTAAAACCACTTTTTTCTTCTTTTCCATAATATTGAATCTATTGGATTAGGGGGGATGATGTTGTTAAATTTGATGTCGGCGGGAGAGCGCCGGAGAGGGGTGATGGGGCCCTGCAGGCTCTCGCGCGGAGGAGATTATTTCAGGTGGAGCAATTTTTTGACGCGGTTGTGCAGCCACATTACGTAGGGGGCTCGCTTGGAAGGCCGTTCGAGTTTGGCTTTGGGGTCATAGAGCATGCCTGTGCAGAGACACATGCGGCGGTTGTTGCGCTGGAGTATGTCATAGTTGACACAGCCCTTGCATCCGGCCCAGAATTCCTCGTCGTCAGTAAGTTCCGAGAAGGTGACGGGCTTGTAGCCCATCTGTGAATTTAACTTCATCACCGGCAGAGAAGTGGTGATACTGAACAGTTTGGCGAACGGGAAGCGGAGGCGGGCAAGTTCGAATGTCTTGGCCTTGATTCGTGCTGCGAGCCCCAATCGTCGGAATTCCGGATCGACGATAAGGCCTGAAGTGGCCACATAATCACCATGTTCCCAGCTCTCAATGTAACTGAAGCCGATGAGACGGTCATCACAGAGAGCAACGACAGCCTTCCCCGAACGTATCTTCTGTGCGATATATTCAGGTGTGCGGCGGGCTATGCCGGTGCCGCGCTGAAGGGCTGATTCATAGATTAGGGTGACAATCTGCTCGGCATATTTTGTATGCTCTTCTTCGGCAAAGATCACCTTTATCTGATCATTGTTCATCTAACTGCTATAAATAAATACTTTTTTGAAAATAATAAAATGTCTGCAAAAGTACGAAATTAATGTCAAATTATTTGCAATATCAGATGAGAAATGTGGAAATATAAATGAATTTTGTCTGAAATTCAGGAAAATTAAAAATCCCATCCGGCATTACCACCGGATGGGACGTGTATGGATTCCTTCTGTCAGACAGCCTGAGGGCTGCCTAAGGAGCGCATCGCCTGAGAGTGTGCAGCTGTAGCCGGGCTGATAGGGGCGCACGGCTTCTTCAAGGAGGCTGCGCACTTTGGTCTCATTGCCTCCGAGCATACAGAGGGCCTCGGCTTCGTTGTAGATCATTTCGGCCAGACAGCACACTGCTGTGTACTGTCTGGCTATGAGGTTTTGTGAGACGGTCTTAGGACGGTTGCCGGCCTACTGATGGTCTCTTACTTCTTGTCTTTGATGAATTTTACATTTTTGGTAGTCACCGATGCTGTCGCGCTGTCGATTTCAGTTGCGTTGGCTGTATATATAAAGGTGGAGTTTTCTACCGTGATGTCATGAACGCAGTTGAGGCCGGCGATTCCGCTTGCGGCTATGGCGGTGGCGGTGCCACGGCAGACCACGTCGGAGATATGGATGTCAGTGAATTCGGGCACCTTCACCATTTCCTGTGGTCTTGCTATGTCGCTGTCTTTCGATCCGGCGGGGCGGTCGGCGTAGTTGCATTCAAAGATTATGGCTTCGGCCTGGATGTCGGCCATCATGATGCCGCTGATGTAGATGTCTTCGGTCTTGCCGCCACGGCCCACAGCGCTTTTGAAACGCAGACCGGTGTCGGTTCCGGAGAAAGTCGAATTGCGCACCACTATGCGTTTCATGCCGCAGATATCTTCGCTGCCGATCACGAAGCCGCCGTGGGCGTGGTAGACGGTGTTGTCCTGCAGGAGTATGTCTTCACAGCCATTGACGAGTGCTTTGGGCTTGTATTCGCCGCTTTTCATGCAGAGGCCGTCATCGCCGGCATCGACCGTGCAGTTGACCACGAGAGCCTGGTGACAGTCGCTAAGGTCTATTGCATCTCCGTTCTGGGCGTTCCAGGGGCAGCGGACGGTGATGCCGTCAATGATAATGTTGCGGCTGTTGAAGGGGTGGACGTGGAATTTCGGGGCATTCTGGAAAGTGACTCCGGAGAGCAACACGTTCTCGCAGTTGTTTATGCGGAAGAGGTCGTTGCGCTTTTTCTCCTGTTTCTCAGGGGTGTCTGCTACGTCGGGATAGCCTGATTTCAGTTCCCAGGGATACCAAAGCGAGCCGTTCTGGCGTTCAACGCCGCCCATTTTGCGGAAGCGTTTCCACTCCACGTCGCTGACCTTGGAGCGTTTCACCGGGCGCCACTGCGCGCCGTTGCCGTCGAGGGTGCCGAGTCCGGTGATGCTGATGTTGCGGCAGCGGTTGGCGCTGATGCAGGCGCGTACGCGCGATGCTTTGGGATTGGAGTCTATGTAGAGGGCCTTGTCAGGCGAGAAATAGAGTATGGCGTTGCGCTCCAGATGGAGGTCCACACCGCTCTTGAGTTCGATCGGGCCGGTGAGCCATACACCCTGGGGGATTACGAGATGACCGCCGCCGGCCTGTGAGAGCTCATCGATGGCTTTCTGTATTATGTCGGTGTTGAGTGTGGCTCCGTCACCGGTGGCTCCGCGTTCGGCAAGGTTCACGCTGCGGTCGGCTATGGCGAACGGTTCTACCTGACGGACTTCCACAGGCATATCTTTATAATAGGTGCTGTACTGGGCTTGGACTCCTGATGTGGCGCAAGCGAGAAGCGCCAGCAGTGTCATTGCGAATTTTTTCATGGAGATTTGATATTTGTTTAGAATTGTGTGGTCAGAATTTGAGTGATGCGCCGATCATGAAGCGGATGCCCTGCGAGTAGCGGTCGCCTATGCGGTAGTAGCGGCGGTTGAGCAGATTTTCTCCGCCGGCGAAGATGGAGAGGGCGTCGGTGGCGGCATAGGAGGCTCCGAGCGAAAGGTCTGACACGCAGCCAAGCGACCGGGCCTGAGGCGAGTAGACCTGAAGATCTCCGGTAGCGCCGGAGAGATTGTGGGCCATGCCGTAGCAGCGGCGTCCGGCGCGGAACTGCCAGCCGAGAGTGATCTGCAGGGGTGTCAGTGGGCGGAGCTTGAGTTCGGCGTTGACCACGTGGCGGGCACGGTCGCGCCATTCATAGAAGCTGTTGTCATAGTCATTGGGCGCTGTCTCGTAGCTGATACGGGCCGAGAGCAGCTTGCGGTAGTCGTAGCCGACGGCGGCACCGCCATGCCAGGCCGAAAGATCGATGCGGTCAAAGACTGCGCCTCCGAGATAGCTGTCGGCTACCACGGGCATGAGCCAGTCATTTGCCTTGGCATATCCTCCGAAGAATTCGAGGTAGGCACCGAAGAAGGGGCCCACGGTCACGCGCCCGTCAAGAGCATAGGGTATGTGTGATTGCGAATAGGCCATCGAGGAGTTGAGGTAAGGGGTCACGTTATAGAGCGACGAAAGCTGGTTGAGGTCGGAGCCGCCGTGAGCCTTGATTTCGAAGCCCACGAGCTGCGAGGGTGTCCAGGCCAGGGAGGCTTCGGGGGCTATGTGGAAGACGCGGCCGTTGTTGATGCTGACATCCACCTGCGCGCCGATGCGGGCTTTGACCGTGGCCGACGAGTAGTCGAGATGGGGGGTCAGGGCTATCAGGCCGACTGTCGAGCCGTCTTTGGCTGAGTAGTCGCCGTAGGAAAGATAAGGGTAGCGGGGACTCAGATGGCTGCCGGTGTGCAGGAAGTCTGCGTCAGCGTCAAGTCCGAGCGATGTGTTGTCGCCGAACGAGAGCTTGCCGGTGAGCGATGCGCCGAAGAGGTTCTGGCGTACGGGTGATTCGCCGGGCACGGCGTAGACCTCGGTCTGGCCGGGTGCAGGCGAGTCTGCTGTGCCGGTCTGGCCTGGAGTGAAGATGTGGATGGGGAAGTCTGTGTCAGGTACAGATGAGATGAAGTGTAGCCTCTGCGGTGCATTTGAGTTGTAGAAGCCGAAATGACGGTAGCGGAGGGCTGCGGTCCAGTCGAGGCCTTGTGCCCGCGAAGTGTAAAGGGCCGAAAGGTTGAAACGGCTGATGCTTTGCGAGAATGAGTCCCAGGCAGAGGGGATGGTGTGATAGCCGTAGGTGTAGTCCACGCCGGCATTGAGAAACGATTTGCTTCCGATGGCCTGATGGAGGTCTACGCCGAGTGATGCGCTGTGGTCACGCCAGTATTCCTTACGCTCGTCTGTTTTCTGTGTGTAGATATCACCGTCATACTGCCCCCAGGCGCTCAGGCGGGTGCGGTCGGTGTCGAGAATGCGGTAACCGGCCGAGAAGGCTCCGTTGAAGAGCGGAGCGCCGAGGCCGAGGGCCACATAGCCGCGGTAGGGCGACGAGAAGAGGTTTTCGCCATAGGCCACAGGCTCAAGAGTCGAGATGGCGTTGGGCACACGGGTGGTGACCACGCGGTTGCTGAATGCCAGCTGCGGTTTGCTGACGGCTGGCAGCTGAAGGGTGGGGAGTATTGTGATGCGGGCCGCGTCGCGCTTGACCGGGACTATCTCCTGCTCTACGTTGATTTCCTTGTGGAGCCCCTGGCCGAAGAGCGGGGTGCCGAGTGCGAGGCAGAGTGAAAATATGGTTGATCTTGTATTCATTGTTGCTTTGAGTCTGAAATGAATGGGTGGTGAAGGGTGGTGATGGTTCGTGGCAGCTTCCTGCTGTCAGGTTCAGAGGCGTGAGTCGATCATCTGGAAGATGTCGGCTTCGGTGCCGGGATAGTTGCTTTTCAGTGATTTCAGATATTCGTCTGCCTCGAATTTTTTGCCTTCTTTGCGCAGAATGTCGCTGTAGAGGATGAATCCGCGTGCAAGCCAGTACTGGTGCGGGGTGTCGGAGTCGATGAGCTTTTCGGCTGTCGATTTAGCGCCTTTGACAAGGCCACGATCGAGCTGTGAGTTGCCCATGTAGTAGGCGCTCTTGGCTCCGAAGATGTCAGCGGGGTTCTCGGCGAGTTCCGACCAGTCTTCATAGGCCTTGTCGTAGTTGCCCAGGCTGTTGTTGGCCATACCGCGCATGAATCTGATTTCGTTGAGGTCGGCCGGCGAGTTGGCGGCTGTCGATGCGAGAAGCTTGTCGGCGGTGTTGACCACTTCGGCATATTTGCCAAGGTCGGCAGCAGTGCGCATCAGTCCGATGCGGGCCTCGCGCAGCATGTTTGAGCCTGAAGCCCGGTTTTCGAGCTGCTGATAGGTGGAGTAGGCTATCTCTGTCTTGCCGAGCGAGCTTTCGGCTGCGGCTTTGATGAGCATCGCGTCTTCGGCCACTTCGGAGTCGGGATGGGTCTGTATCACCTGCATGGCATAGCCCTGGGCCTCGGCCGGCTTGCCTTCGTTCCAGGCGGCATCGGCGAGATAGTAGAGAGCCTGGGCGCGGTCGGCACCCTGGGGATAGTCGGCTATATAGGCCGAGAGTTTGGAGGTGGCGCCGGAGTTCACATAGTCGTTCTCGGCGGCCTGGAATGCAAGTTTTTCAAGCTCGGAGGCTTCGTAGCGCGGTGCGTTGGGCACGGAGTTGATGAATGCCACGAAGTCCTGCAGACGGCCGTCAGCGGCATAGAGCTGTTTGAGGTCGTCGGCAGCGATGCGGGCCTCCTCGCTTGAAGGGAAGGTGTAGATGACTTTCTTGTATGTCTCGATGCCCTGGCTGCGCTCGCCGCGGTTGATATAGGTGATGGAGAGTTGCAGATAGCCGTTGCGGCCGGGGGCGGTATTGGGATATTGCTGCACAAGGTGGCGATAGGTGGCTATCGCCTGGTCGGTCTGGCCGAGCGCTGACTGGCTTTCGGCTTTTTCGAGCAGGGCGTTGGGTATGAGGCCCGATGAGGGGAAGCGTTCTGACAGAGCGTCGATGCTTTCGATCTTGCCGGCGTGGTCTTTGCGGAGACCCTTCATGATGGCGAGCTGATAGAGTGCGTAGTCACCTGACGAGGGGTTGAGGTCATAGGCTTTGTTGTAGGCCTCGGTGGCAGAGGTGAAGTCGGTCTGATAGTAGTGGCAGTCGGCTATGCGGTTATAGCAGTCGGCGAGAAGCGAGCGCGAGATGTCGGCAGGTGCTGACTGCATCACTGTCACGGCGTCGCGGAAGTCGGTCAGCGCGTCGGAGTAGCGCTCCTGACAGAAGCGGGTGTAGCCCAGATCGTAATAGGCTATGGCTCGGTTGCGGGTGTCGGATTTCGGTGCCGATGCTATGAATGAGCGGTAGCTTGAGGCAGCTTCGTCGTAGTTGCCGCGTGTGTAATAGCAGTCGCCCAGCCAGAGGTCGCATTGGCGCCGTATGGAGGGATTGTCGGAGGCCAGGCGGCGGGCCTGGGTAAGATGGCTTATTGCCTGTGAGATTTTTCCGGAGGTGTATTCTCGCGATCCGAGCACAAGCAGCACTCTCTGTTTGGCCTGGATGAGTTCGGCTGACGGGTTCTGTATTTTGTCGAGTGCGGCAAGAGCGCTTTCATAGTCGTTGTCTGACATGTAGCCATTGACGATATAGCGCTGCACGTCGGCGCTGTAGGTTGAGTTGGGATATTCCTGGAGGAAGTTTTCAAGCAGGGCCACGGAGTTGCCGAAAGGCACACGTCCGCCGTCCATGCGGGCCACGGCGTAGTTGTAGAAGGCGGTTTCGCGCACTTCGCGGTCGTAGTCCACGCGGTAGGCGTTTTCAAAAGCCATCAGGGCCGAGTTGTTGTCGCCGCGTTTGAGATAGGCTTGTCCGAGGAAGAGGTAGGCGCTCTGCTCCATTGCCGAGTGGGTCCCGATGGACTGCTGGAGCAGTTTGATGGCGGCATCGTAGTCGCCGCGCCGGTATTCGCTCACACCGAGTATGTAGAATGCCGAAGGCTGCGGGTCAGATGCTTCGGCGCAATATTTCCAGAGATAGGGGAGAGCTTCGCTCTCATCGCCCAGGTTGTAGAGCGATTCGCCGGCAATACGGTTGCATTCGGCAGTGAATGCCGGCACGGAGCCTGAGGCCAGAAGGCGGCGCGAGATGTCGAGCGACCGGTTGAAGTCGCCCTGCGCGAATGCGATCTGCGCCTCGTAATAGGGCGCCGCGTTGCCAGGCTCGCGCGAGGTGTCGACGTTGCGGAAATATTGCAGCGCCAGAGTGTAGTCTTTGTTGACGTAGGCTATGTAGCCGAGATAGAAGCGGGCCACATTGCCGTATTCCTCCGAGCTCTGGAGGGTGCGGAACTGGCTGGCCGCCGTGGCATATTCGCCGAGCATCATGTAGGAATAGGCGGTGCGGTAACTCATGTCATCGCAGCGGTTTCCGGTGAGTGCGAGAGGGTTGACCTGGGCATATTCCTGCAGCGCTTCGGCATAGTTGCCGCGGTTGAACCAGTAGTCGCCCACTGACATCATCACGTCGGCTCTGAGCGGCGAGACTGGGTAGTCGGCAAGAAATTTGCGGAACAATGCGAGAGCTTCGTCATCTCCGAGCCCCTGGGAAGCCAGTCCGAGATAATAAAGGGCACGTTCGGCCTGCTCCGGGGTGGGGCTGAGGCTATGGATTCTGGCGAGCTGGTCTATGCAGCCTTCATAATTGCGGTCATCAAACATGAGGATGCCTCTTTCGAGATAACCTCCGGCATCAGGGCTGTTGACCTGGGCTACGGTGGCGCCTGCGGCGGCGCAGCACAATGCGGCGAGTATGAGTTGTCGTTTCATGTAATGATTATATTCTAAAGGCAAAATTACGCCATTTTGAGGAAAATCGCTAATTTTGCTACATATTTATAAAATAAGAGACTTGACACCAGATTTACCATGAAACTTTCCCGACTTACCACCTTAATTATATTAGGAGCCTCTCTTACCGCCGGAGTCAGTGCTGAAAACTACCCTTCGCGCAGCGATATGCTGTGGGTCACAAATCCAGATCATCCCGACTGGCTTTATGAGACCGGTGACAGCGCCCGGATCTCAATCGAACTTTACCGCTACGGTGTGCCTGCCTCGGAAATGACCGTAAACTATTCCATCGGCCCCGATATGCTCCAGGCTGATACCGACGGCAGTCTTGTGCTTGACAGCAATGGCAGGGGAGTGCTCAATATCGGAACTATGGACAAGCCGGGGTTCCGGGATCTGAGACTTGAAACCGTAATTGGCGGACATAAATTCTCCCACCATGTCAAAGTGGGCTTCTCGCCCGAAAAACTTCAGCCCTTTGTCAAGGAGCCGGCCGATTTTGCCGCATTCTGGAAAAAAGCCGTGGACGAAGACAAGAAATACCCCCTGAAATATACTTCCGAACCTGTAGAGAAATACTCTACAGACAAAATGACTTGCCAGCTGGTGCGTCTGCAGCTCAATGACCGGGGCCGTGCCATGTACGGCTATCTCTTCATCCCGAAAGGGGGAGGCAAATATCCTGCCGTGCTGACCCCTCCGGGAGCCGGAGTGAAGACAATCAAAGACCCGATGGCCCACCGATACTACGGAGAAGGTGGGATGATCAGACTGGAAATCGAAATCCACGGTCTGCATCCTGAGCTGAGCGAAGCGGAATTTGCCGCCGAGCGCAAGGTCAAGGGCGATTATCTTAAATTCGGCCTCGATGACCCGGATGAATATTATATGAAGGACGTCTATCTCGGATGCCGACGATTCCTCGATCTGCTGACATCGCTTCCTGAATGGGACGGAAAAAATCTCTTTACGCAGGGAGGCTCGCAGGGCGGAGCGCTGGCCATCACAACCGCGATGCTCGACGAAAGAGTCAACGGATGTGTGGCGAATCATCCGGCGCTCTCCGATATGACAGGCTATCTCGGCGACAAGACCGGCGGATACCCGCATCATTTCCGCAAAGATCCGCAGACTGCCACTCCTGAGAAGATCCGCACACTGGAGTATTACGACGTGGTGAACTTCGCGCGCCATCTGACATGTCCGGTCAGAATGACCTGGGGATTCAATGACAACACCTGTCCGCCGACCACGAGCTACGAAGTGTTCAACGCCGTCTCCACCTCCAAGGAAGCGCATCTTACACCGATCAATGAGCACTGGACCACTCCGCAGACCGAAAAAGCGCACTATGAGTGGATAAAAAATCACTGCCGTTAATCAGTTGATAATTAGCGAGATGTGTGTGATTGTGCGCTTTTTGCTGCGAAAAAATTGTAATTTTCTTGTGAAAAAGATGTGAAAAAATTTGCACGGTAAAAATATTTGCGCTAATTTTGCATCGCTTTTGAAAGGGAACGCTCCTCCAAAAGCAAGCGCACAATAACTTGTTGCCTCTTTAGCTCAGTTGGCCAGAGCACGTGATTTGTAATCTCGGGGTCGTTGGTTCGAATCCGACAAGAGGCTCAACTAAACTAATAACGTAACGAATCGCTAGGCGGTTCACTTACGAAAGGGCGAATACCAGAGTGGCCAAATGGGGCAGACTGTAAATCTGCTGGTTTATACCTTCGGTGGTTCGAATCCATCTTCGCCCACAAAACAATCCTAATGCGGAAGTAGCTCAGTTGATAGAGCATCAGCCTTCCAAGCTGAGGGTCGCGAGTTTGAGCCTCGTCTTCCGCTCTAACACATACCGCCAATGTAGCTCAGGGGTAGAGCACTTCCTTGGTAAGGAAGAGGTCGCGGGTTCAAATCCCGCCATCGGCTCAAACCAATCTATAGAATGACAGCCCCGATAGTGCGCTTACGCTATCGTGGCGTCTTGTTAGAAAAGTCAATCATTTAATCAAGAAAATAATAGCAAAGTTATGGCTAAAGAGAAATTCGAAAGAACCAAACCGCATGTTAACATCGGTACTATCGGTCACGTTGACCACGGTAAGACCACTCTGACTGCTGCTATCACTACAGTGCTCGCTAAGGCTGGTCTCTCTGAAGTTAAGTCGTTCGACCAGATCGACAACGCTCCTGAGGAAAAAGAACGTGGTATCACAATCAACACCGCTCACGTAGAGTATGAGACTGCAAACCGTCACTACGCTCACGTTGACTGCCCCGGACACGCTGACTACGTGAAGAACATGGTTACCGGTGCTGCTCAGATGGACGGTGCTATCATCGTGGTTGCTGCAACTGATGGTCCTATGCCTCAGACCCGCGAACACATCCTTCTCGCTCGCCAGGTGAACGTTCCCCGTCTCGTTGTGTTCCTTAACAAGTGCGACATGGTTGACGACGAAGAAATGTTCGACCTCGTTGAAATGGAAATGCGCGACCTTCTTTCGACTTACGAATATGACGGTGATGAAACTCCTATCATCCGCGGTTCTGCACTCGGCGCCCTCAATGGCGAACCCGAATGGGAAGCTAAGGTTATGGAGCTCATGGATGCCGTTGACAACTGGATTCCCCTGCCTCCCCGCGACATCGACAAGCCCTTCCTTATGCCTGTTGAAGACGTGTTCTCAATCACTGGTCGTGGTACCGTTGCTACCGGTCGTATTGAAACTGGTATCGTAAAGGTTGGTGACGAAGTTCAGATCATGGGTCTCGGCGCAGACATGAAGTCAGTTGTAACTGGCGTTGAAATGTTCCGCAAGCTCCTCGATCAGGGTGAAGCCGGTGACAACGTAGGTCTTCTCCTCCGCGGTATCGACAAGAAAGATATCAAGCGTGGTATGGTAATCTGCCACCCCGGAGTTGTTAAGCCCCACAGCAAGTTCAAAGCTTCTGTCTACATCCTGAAGAAAGAAGAAGGTGGCCGTCACACTCCGTTCCACAACCACTATCGTCCTCAGTTCTACATCCGTACTCTTGACGTAACCGGTGAGATCACTCTCCCCGAAGGTGTAGAAATGGTAATGCCCGGTGACCACGTTGAGATCAACGTTGAGCTCATCAACCCGGTTGCTTGCGACGCAGGTCTTCGTTTCGCTATCCGTGAAGGCGGTCGCACCGTGGGTTCAGGCCAGATCACTGAGATCCTTGAGTAATACCACTCATAAAGTCATTCACGAATCGGTCTTTAAGACCGGTCACTGAATAAAACCAAAACCGACCCTTGTCTCACTGACGGGTCATACTCGAAGCGGATCGAGGGTCGGTTTTCCTATACGGGACTAGCTCAGTTGGTAGAGCACCGGTCTCCAAAACCGGGTGTCGGGAGTTCGAGCCTCTCGTCCCGTGCTAAAAAACACGACAAATGAGTAAACTTAAACTACTTACGGATATAGAGGAGTCTTATACCGAACTTCGATATAAGACTTCTTGGCCTACAAGGGGCCAGCTGGTCAAGAGCGCAGTCATCGTGCTGATAGCTTCCATCATTATAGCGGCGATTGTCTTCGCTATGGATCAGGTGGTCAATACCATTATGCACTTCATTTACAGCCTCGGTCAGTAATCTTTAAAAGGAAGAAAATCAATGGCGGAAGAATTGAAAAAAGCCTGGTATGTGCTTCGCGCTATCTCAGGCAAGGAAGCTAAGGTCAAAGAAGTTCTGGATGGAGCCATCCGCAACACCGGCCTCGGCAATTATGTTTTTCAGGTCTTGATTCCTACCGAAAAGGTTATGTCCGTCCGCAACGGCAAGAAGGTAGTGAAGGAGAAAAACCTTTACTCCGGCTATGTCTTTGTGGAGTGTATCCTCACCGGTGAGGTCCTGTATGAACTCCGTAACACCACTAATGTGATTGATTTCCTGCGTGGACGTGGCAAGAACGCCGCCCCCGAAGCCCTTCGTGAAAGCGAAGTGCTCAGAATGATGGGAACGGCCGATGAAATGATTGACCCGACTGACGAAGGAAACGACTACATGGTGGGCGAGACTGTGAAAGTGACATTCGGTCCTTTCAGCGGTTTCTCCGGAACCATCGAGGAAGTCAACCGCGAGAGAAAGAAACTCAAGGTTATGGTCAAGATCTTCGGACGTAAAACTCCGTTGGAACTCGAAAATTCGCAGGTAGAGCGTGAATAAACATCGCGCGGCGCTGTCAATCGCTGCAAAGCCGTTGGCCGCGCCACGGGAGATGACGCAGTTTCCGAGCCTGAATTCAATGATGGCTCTCCGGCACTTGGTTACGAAAGACGCCGGAGAGATATCTTGGTGAAAGAACAGACGTCATCGTTTTAACCGAATCATTAACAAAATTTAGATTTATCATGGCTAAAGAAATTGCTGGACAGATCAAATTGCAAATCAAAGGAGGAGCCGCAAATCCTTCACCTCCAGTTGGTCCTGCTCTTGGTTCCAAGGGTATCAACATCATGGAGTTTTGCAAGCAGTTTAATGCCCGCACCCAGGACAAGGCCGGTAAGGTACTTCCTGTAGTAATCACCTATTACTCCGACAAGAGCTTCGACTTCGTTGTCAAGACTCCTCCGGTAGCTATCCAGCTCCTTGAGGCTACAAAGCTCAAAAGCGGTTCCGCTCAGCCTAACCGTAAGAAAGTCGCAGAAATCACCTGGGAACAGGTTAAGGCGATTGCCGAGGACAAAATGCCCGATTTGAACTGTTTCAACGTAGCTTCGGCAATGCGTATGGTTGCCGGAACAGCCAGAAGCATGGGTATCACCGTGAAAGGAACATTCCCCGAAAACCTCTAAACTTCAATTGACATGAGTAAACTGACGAAAAATCAAAAGATTGCCCAGGAAAAGGTTGAAGCCGGAAAGGTTTACACACTTGCTGAAGCAGTGAGCCTCGTGAAAGAAATCACTTTCACCAAATTTGACGCTTCACTTGACGTGGATGTTCGCCTTGGTGTCGATCCCCGTAAGGCTAACCAGATGGTACGTGGCGTTGTGACACTTCCCCACGGAACCGGAAAGCAGGTGCGCGTTCTCGTGCTCTGCAACTCAGACGCTGAAGCTGCCGCCAAGGCTGCCGGCGCAGACTATGTAGGTCTTGACGAATACATTGATAAAATCAAAGGTGGCTGGACCGATGTCGACGTGATCATCACTCAGCCCGCTATCATGGGTAAGATAGGTGCCCTCGGCCGTGTTCTCGGTCCCCGTGGCCTCATGCCGAACCCCAAGAGCGGTACTGTGACCAACGATGTCGCTAAGGCTGTTGAAGAAGTGAAGAAGGGTAAGATCGACTTCAAGGTTGACAAGAACGGTATCGTTCACTCGTCAGTCGGCAAAGTCTCTTTCGAAGCTGCCGCCGCTGCTGACAACGTGCGTGAATTCATCAACACCTTGATCAAACTCAAGCCTGCTGCTGCAAAGGGTACCTACATCAAGAGCATTTATCTTTCGAGCACAATGAGTCCGGGTATCAAGATTGACCCCAAGTCGATCGACGAATAACTTCTTAAGCTGACTGTACAAAATGAAAAAGGAAGATAAAATCATTGCTATTGAGAACATAGCTAAAACTATCCAGGAGTATAGCTGCTTCTACCTCACTGAAACCGCCGGCCTCGACGCCGAAAAGACCACAGCCCTACGCCGCGAATGCAACAAGGCCGACGTGAAGCTCATGGTTGTGAAGAACACCCTTCTTCACAAGGCGCTCGAATCACTTGAAGGCGATTACTCTGAACTCTACGGAGCACTCCACGGATCAACTTCGCTGATGCTTGCCAACGTAGGCAACGCTCCCGCAAAGCTGATCAAGGAGATCCGCAAGGCCGACAAGGACGCCGTCCTTCCCCGCCTCAAGGCTGCTTACGTTGAAGAGACTATCTACATGGGCGAGGATCAGCTCGACGCTCTCTGCGCAATCAAGAGCAAGAACGAGCTCATCGCCGACGTTGTCGCTCTTCTCCAGTCTCCCGCCAAGAACGTTATCTCTGCCCTTACTTCTGGTGGCAGCAAACTTCACGGCATCCTCGAAACTCTTTCGAAGAAGGAGGCCTAAGCGCCAAGCTCCATTCTCCAAGCCTCTCTGCTCAACCTCAATTCTATTAAATTAAAAAACAACAAATAAAACTATAAAATCATGGCAGATCTTAATGCTTTTGCAGAACAACTTGTTAACCTCACCGTTAAGGAAGTAAACGAACTTGCTCAGATCCTCAAGGAAACTTATGGCATCGAACCCGCAGCTGCTGCTGTTGCTGTTGCTGCCGGCCCCGCTGCTGGTGCTGCTGCTGAAGAAGAAAAGTCTTCTTTCGACGTAGTTCTCAAATCAGCCGGTGCTTCTAAGCTCGCTGTCGTTAAGCTCGTGAAGGAACTCACCGGTCTTGGCCTCAAGGAAGCTAAGGAAATGGTTGACGGTGCTCCCTCAGTAGTTAAGGAAGGCATGGCTAAGGCTGATGCTGAAGGCCTCAAGAAGCAGCTCGAAGAAGCAGGTGCTGAAGTAGAGCTCAAATAAGCATACTCCTTTTAAGCTATAATGGGTTAAGATTCTCCCGTCAGGGAGTTTCTTAACCTATTTGCGTTACAATAGACGGGTTTAGATAAAAAATCATAATTATTTATATTTAAAAATAAAAATTTGCCCTGCCGAGCATGGCAAATTGCCCTATTTTTAGTCTTTTAGGCTACAAACCCTTCTGATTCTCTTCTTCACATCGAATTTTTGGAGTTAAAAAATCTTAATTCATTATCCTTCTTTTTAGATGTCAGATATCACTTTAGCAAAACCCCGCGTAAATTTCGCGTCGGTTAAAAATCCTCTCCCTTATCCCGACTTTCTGGAGGTGCAGCTGAAGTCGTTCCAGGACTTCCTTCAGCTCGACACTCCCCCGGAAAAAAGAAAAAACGAGGGACTCTTCAAGGTGTTTGCCGAAAACTTCCCCATCGCAGACACCCGCAACAACTTTGTGCTTGAGTTCCTTGACTATTACATCGATCCTCCGCGTTACACAATCGACGAATGTCTTGAACGCGGTCTGACCTACAGCGTTCCCCTCAAGGCCAAGCTCAAACTCTACTGTACTGACCCTGACCACGAGGACTTCGCTACTGTGATTCAGGACGTCTACCTCGGCCCCATCCCCTACATGACTGACAAGGGCACCTTTGTCATCAACGGAGCCGAGCGCGTTGTCGTGTCGCAGCTTCACCGTTCGCCCGGCGTGTTCTTCGGACAGAGCACCCACGCCAACGGAACCAAGCTCTACAGTGCCCGTATCATCCCCTTCCGCGGAAGCTGGATCGAGTTTGCCACTGACATCAACAACGTCATGTATGCCTACATCGACCGCAAGAAGAAACTCCCCGTGACCACTCTTCTGCGTGCCATAGGCCTTGAAAGTGACAAGGACATCATTGAAATCTTCGGACTTGCCGAGGAAATCAAGGTCAACAAGACAAACCTAAAGAAAGCCGTAGGCCGCAAACTCGCCGCCCGCGTGCTCAAGACCTGGGTTGAAGACTTCGTTGACGAAGATACCGGTGAAGTTGTGTCGATCGAGCGTAACGACGTCATCCTCGACCGCGAGACTGTCCTTGAAGAAGAGAACATCCAGGAAATCCTCGATTCGGGCGTGCAGACCGTACTCCTCCACAAGGAAGACGCCAACACCTCCGACTACTCCATCATATTCAACACACTCCAGAAAGATACATCCAACTCCGAGAAAGAAGCTATCCAGTACATTTACCGACAGCTCCGCAACGCCGAGCCGCCGGACGATGCAAGCGCGCGCGAAGTCATCACCAACCTTTTCTTCTCTGAAAAGCGCTATGACCTCGGCGAAGTAGGCCGCTACCGTATCAACAAGAAACTCGGCCTCACAACCTCGATGGATGTCAAGGTGCTCACAAAGGAAGACATCATCGCCATCATCAAATATCTGATCGAGCTCATCAACTCGAAGACCGATGTCGACGATATCGACCACCTGAGCAACCGCCGTGTGCGCACCGTAGGCGAACAGCTTTACAACCAGTTCAACGTAGGCCTCGCCCGCATGTCGCGCACCATCCGCGAACGCATGAATGTGCGTGACAACGAAGTCTTCACCCCGATTGACCTCATCAACGCCAAGACCATTTCGAGCGTCATCAACACATTCTTCGGCACCAACGCCCTCTCGCAGTTCATGGACCAGACCAACCCGCTGGCCGAAATCACCCACAAGCGCCGTATGTCGGCCCTCGGCCCCGGCGGTCTCTCGCGCGAGCGCGCAGGCTTCGAGGTCCGAGACGTACACTATACCCACTACGGACGTCTCTGCCCGATCGAAACCCCTGAAGGCCCGAACATCGGTCTTATCTCCTCGCTCTGTGTCTACGCCAAGATCAACGACCTCGGCTTCATCGAGACCCCCTACCGCGAAGTGAAAGACGGTGTGGTCAACCTCAAGAACGACGAAGTTGTCTATCTCACAGCCGAAATCGAAGAAGGCAAAATCATAGCCCAGGGCAATGCGCCGGTCAACGACAACGGCGACTTCATCAACGATCGAGTCAAAGCCCGTATGGACGCCGACTTCCCTATCGTCGCTCCTGACCAGGTAGAGCTTATGGACGTATCGCCAACGCAGATCGCCTCGATCGCCGCATCGCTCATCCCCTTCCTTGAACACGACGACGCAAACCGTGCCCTCATGGGATCGAACATGATGCGCCAGGCCGTGCCCCTGCTCCGCAGCGAGTCTCCGATTGTCGGCACCGGCATCGAAGGCCAGCTCATCCGCGACAGCCGCACCCAGATCATGGCCGAACGCGAAGGCACAATCGAATTCGTCGACGCAACCGTCATCCGCATCCGCTATGACCGCACCGAAGACGAAGAATTCGTATCATTCGAAGACAGCGTCAAGGAATACCACCTCCCCAAATTCCGCAAGACCAACCAGAGCACAACCATCGACCTCCGTCCCATCTGCAACAAGGGCCAGCGCGTCAAGAAAGGCGACATCCTCACCGAAGGCTACTCGACCGAAAAAGGCGAACTCGCACTCGGACGCAACCTCAAGGTAGCCTTCATGCCCTGGAAGGGCTACAACTATGAGGACGCTATCGTGCTCAACGAACGAGTGGTGCGCGAAGACATCCTCACCTCTGTCCACGTCGACGAATACACCCTCGAAGTCCGCGAGACCAAGCGCGGTATGGAAGAGCTCACCTCTGACATCCCCAACGTCTCTGAAGACGCCACCAAAGACCTCGACGAGCGCGGCATCATCCGCGTGGGCGCCCACATCGTCCCCGGCGACATCATGATCGGCAAGATCACACCCAAGGGCGAAAGCGATCCCACTCCGGAAGAAAAACTCCTCCGCGCCATTTTCGGCGACAAAGCCGGCGACGTCAAAGACGCATCGCTCAAGGCATCGCCCTCGCTCAAAGGCGTGGTCATCGGAACCCACCTCTTCCAGAAAGCCGAAAAGAAGAAAACCAAGAAGAGCGCAAGCGCAGTGCTGCCCAAGCTCGACGAAGAATATGAAGACCGTCTCAACGCCCTCAAGGACCTCCTTGTTGAAAAGCTGATGACCCTTACCAACGGCAAGACATCGCAGGGCGTGAAAGACTTCCTCGGCACAGACATCATCCCCAAGGGAGCCAAATTCTCAGCCGGAACACTCCGTGAGATCGACTACGACACCATCAATCTCTCAAAGTGGACAGCCGACGCTCACAAGAACGACATGATCCGCGCCACAATCGTCAACTACCTGCGCAAATCAAAGGAGATCGACGCCGAACTCCGCCGCAAGAAGTTCGACATCTCCATTGGCGACGAACTTCCCTCAGGCATCATGAAACTTGCCAAGGTCTACATCGCCAAGAAGCGTAAGATCAGCGTCGGTGACAAGATGGCAGGCCGTCACGGCAACAAGGGTATCGTTTCGCGCATCGTGCGTCAGGAAGACATGCCCTTCCTCGCTGACGGTACTCCGGTCGACATCGTCCTCAACCCGCTGGGTGTGCCCTCGCGTATGAACCTCGGCCAGATCTTCGAGACAGTGCTCGGATGGGCAGGTCGCGAACTCGGCGAGAAATTCGCAACCCCCATCTTCGACGGCGCAACCCTCGAAGACCTCAACGAGTGGACCGACAAAGCCGGCATACCACGCTACGGCAAGACCTACCTCTACGACGGCGGCACAGGCGAACGCTTCGACCAGCCCGCAACCGTAGGCGTGATCTACATGCTTAAGCTCGGCCACATGGTTGAAGACAAGATGCACGCACGCTCCATCGGCCCGTACTCACTCATCACCCAGCAGCCTCTCGGCGGTAAAGCCCAGTTCGGTGGTCAGCGTTTCGGTGAGATGGAAGTCTGGGCGCTCGAAGCATTCGGCGCCGCCCACATCCTCCAGGAGATCATCACTGTCAAGTCTGACGACGTCACAGGCCGCTCGAAGACCTACGAGGCCATCGTCAAGGGCGAGGCAATGCCGCCGGCCGGAATTCCCGAATCACTCAACGTGCTTCTCCACGAACTCCGCGGTCTCGGTCTCAGCATCAACCTTGAGCAGTAATGTCAGCCACGGCGACATCCTTAATTTTAACATTGTTCTCATATTATATATATGGCTTTTAGAAAAGACAATAAGCAAAAAAACAGTTTCTCAAAAATCTCCATCGGGCTCGCATCGCCTGAGGAGATTCTTGAGAAGTCGAGCGGCGAGGTGTTAAAACCTGAAACTATCAACTACCGCACCTACAAGCCTGAGCGCGACGGCCTCTTCTGCGAGCGCATTTTCGGTCCCGTCAAGGACTTCGAATGCCATTGCGGCAAGTACAAGCGCATCCGCTACAAAGGCATTGTCTGCGACCGATGTGGTGTTGAAGTGACCGAAAAGAAAGTACGTCGCGAGCGCATGGGCCACATCAAACTTGTGGTTCCCGTGGCCCACATCTGGTATTTCCGCTCACTCCCCAATAAGATCGGCTACCTCCTGGGCCTTCCCTCGAAGAAACTCGATGCAGTCATCTACTACGAACGCTACGTGGTCATCAACCCCGGCGTTGCAGCCGAAGGAGAGAAACCCATACAGCGTCTCGACCTCCTCTCCGAGGAAGAATACTTCGAGATCATAGACCGTCTCCCCCGCGAAAACCAGCTCCTTGACGACACCGACCCCAACAAGTTCGTTGCCAAAATGGGCGCCGAGGCAATCTACGATCTTCTCAAAGACATCAACCTCGACGACCTCTCCTACGCCTTGCGCGACCAGGCCAACTCCGAAGGATCGCAGCAGCGCAAAACCGAAGCCCTCAAGCGCCTCCAGGTGGTTGAATCGTTCCGCGCATCGCGTGAACGCAACCGTCCTGAATGGATGATCCTCCAGGCAGTACCCGTCATTCCGCCTGAACTCCGTCCGCTCGTGCCTCTGGACGGCGGCCGCTTCGCAACTTCCGACCTCAACGACCTCTATCGTCGCGTCATCATCCGCAACAACCGTCTGAAACGCCTCATAGAGATCAAAGCCCCTGACGTCATCCTCCGCAACGAAAAGCGTATGCTCCAGGAAGCCGTCGACTCACTGCTTGACAACTCACGCAAATCCTCAGCCGTAAAGACCGAAGCCAACCGTCCCCTCAAATCGCTCTCCGACTCGCTCAAGGGCAAGCAGGGCCGCTTCCGTCAGAACCTCCTCGGTAAGCGTGTCGACTACTCGGCCCGTTCGGTTATCGTCGTAGGTCCCGAACTGAAGATGCACGAGTGCGGTATCCCCAAAAACATGGCTGCCGAACTCTACAAGCCCTTCGTCATCCGCAAGCTCATCGAGCGCGGCATCGTCAAGACCGTCAAGTCTGCCAAGAAGATCGTCGACCGCAAGGAACCAGTCGTCTGGGACATCCTTGAATACGTAATGAAGGGCCACCCCGTGCTCCTCAACCGAGCCCCGACCCTCCACCGTCTCGGCATCCAGGCCTTCCAGCCCAAAATGATCGAAGGCAAGGCAATCCAGCTCCACCCCCTCGCATGTACGGCATTCAACGCCGACTTCGACGGTGACCAGATGGCAGTCCACCTTCCTTTGGGCAACGAAGCCATCCTCGAAGCCCAGCTCCTTATGCTCGGATCTCACAACATCCTCAACCCCGCCAACGGCGCACCTATCACCGTGCCCTCGCAGGACATGGTGCTCGGTCTCTACTACATCACCAAGCTCCGCAAAGGCGACAAGGGCGAAGGCCTCAAATTCTACGGCCCTGAAGAAGCTGAAATCGCCTACAACGAAGGCCGCGTGACACTCCACGCACCCGTGTCGGTTGTAGTCGAAGACATCGACGAATTCGGCAACCCCATCAAGCACCTCGTCGAGAACACCTCCGTAGGCCGTGTGCTCGTCAACCGCTACGTGCCCAAAGAAATCGGCTACGTCAATGAGATCCTCTCCAAGAAATCACTGCGTACCATCATCTCGCGCGTAATCAAACACTGCGGTATTCCCCGCTCGGCACAGTTCCTTGACGACATCAAGAACCTCGGTTACTACATGGCATTCAAGGGCGGTCTGTCATTCAACCTCGGCGACGTACTCATCCCTGCCGAAAAAGAAGAATATGTGCGCGAGGGCTACGAACAGGTGCAGGAAGTCCTCAACAACTACTCGATGGGCTTCATCACCAACAACGAACGCTACAACCAGATCATCGACATCTGGACACACGTCAACTCACGTCTGGCCGACACCCTCATGAAACAGATCTCGGCCGACAAGCAGGGCTTCAACCCTGTCTACATGATGCTCGACTCCGGCGCCCGTGGTTCTAAAGACCAGATCCGTCAGCTCTCCGGCATGCGTGGCCTTATGGCCAAGCCCCAGAAGAGCGGTGCCGAAGGAGGCCAGATCATCGAAAACCCGATTCTTGCAAACTTCAAGGAAGGCCTTTCGGTGCTCGAATACTTCATCTCGACCCACGGTGCCCGTAAGGGTCTTGCCGACACCGCGCTCAAGACAGCCGACGCCGGTTATCTTACCCGCCGTCTGGTCGACGTGGCCCATGACGTCATCATCAACGAAGAAGACTGCGGAACCCTCCGCGGACTCGTCTGCACCGAGATCAAGAACAACGACGAAGTCGTCGCTTCACTCGGCGAACGCATCCTCGGACGCGTCTCTGTCCATGACATTATCGACCCCACCAACGGCGAACTCATCGTCGCCGCAGGAGAAGAGATCAACGACCTTGCAGCCGACCGCATCAACGAATCACCCATCGAATCAGTCGAGATCCGCTCGGTGCTCACCTGCGAATCAAAGAAGGGTGTCTGCGCCAAGTGCTACGGCCGCAACCTCGCCACACACCGCATGGTCCAGATGGGCGAAGCTGTCGGCGTGATCGCCGCACAGTCAATCGGCGAGCCCGGTACACAGCTCACCCTCCGTACATTCCACGTCGGTGGTGTCGCCTCGAACATCGCCGCTGTCAACTCGCTCACCTCGCGCTACGAAGGCATCCTTGAAATCGACGAACTCCGCACCGTGCAGACCGAAGAGGTCGACGCCAGCGGACGCAAGGTCGATGTGGTTATCGGCCGACTCGCAGAAATGCGCATCATCGACCCCACCACAAAGATGATGCTCACCAACGCAAACATCCCCTACGGCGCGAAACTCTTCTTCGATAACGGCGCACGTGTCAAGAAAGGCGATGTGATCTGCGAATGGGACCCCTTCAACGCCGTCATTGTCAGCGAAGCAGGTGGTAAGGTACAATACGTCAACCTCACCGAAAACGTCACCTATCGCGTCGACTCCGATGAGCAGACCGGTCTCCGCGAAAAAATCATCATCGAATCCAAGGAACGCGGCAAAGTGCCTGAAGCCAACATCGTTGACGCAAACGGCCAGATCCTCCGCACCTATGCACTCCCCGTGGGCGCCCACCTCATGGTCGACGAAAACGCCGAACTCAAACCCGGCGAAATCTTCGTCAAGATCCCGCGCGCCGCAGGCTCTGCAGGTGACATCACCGGTGGTCTCCCCCGTGTGACCGAGCTCTTCGAAGCCCGTAACCCCTCCAACCCCGCCATCGTATCTGAAATCGACGGCGAAGTCAAGTTCGGAAAAGTCAAGCGAGGCAACCGCGAGATTTCCGTCACCTCCAAACTCGGAGAGACCAAGAAATATCTCGTGCCCCTGTCAAAACAGATCCTCGTTCAGGAAAACGACTATGTGCGCGCAGGCACCCCGCTCTCAGACGGCGCCACCACACCGGCCGACATCCTCAACATCATGGGTCCGACAGCCGTTCAGGAATACATCGTCAATGAAGTCCAGGACGTCTACCGTATGCAGGGTGTGAAGATCAACGACAAGCACTTCGAAGTCATCGTACGCCAGATGATGCGCAAAGTCAACATCCTCGATCCCGGCGACACCAACTTCCTCGAACAGCAGGTGGTCGACAAGCGCGACTTCATGGACGAAAACGACCGCATCTGGGGCAAAAAAGTTGTCACCGACGCCGGCGACAGCGAAAACGTCAAGCCCGGCCAGATCATCACCGCACGCAAGCTCCGCGACGAAAACTCATCGCTCAAGCGCCGTGACCTCCGTCCAATCCAGGTACGCGATGCACAGCCCGCCACCTCCGAACAGATCCTCCAGGGTATCACCCGTGCCGCCCTGCAGACATCATCGTTCATGTCGGCCGCATCATTCCAGGAAACCACCAAGGTGCTCAACGAAGCCGCTATCAACGGCAAGGTCGACTACCTCGTGGGCATGAAGGAAAACGTGATCTGCGGACACCTCATTCCCGCAGGTACCGGTCTCCGCTCCTACGAACGCATCGTGGTAGGTGGCAAGGATGACATCGAAGACGCCTTTGATATCTCCGTAGTCACCCGCGACGAAGCCCCCGAAGCAGTCGACGTGGCCCACACCGAACTCTGATCCTGACGGCTCCAAAAAGCCGGTCATCCATAAAAACACCGAACCCCGCCTGCCCGAATCCGGACAAGCGGGGTTCACTGTATCCTCACCCCAGGGCCGATGGATCTGTGTCCACGCACATGGATCTCAGGCATCGCTCGGCCTCCGCTGCCGCCTCGGCACTCGCAGACCCAGGGGTTTCGTAAACATAGGCTCTCCGAGCCATCACCGGTCTGTCCCGTCTTAGAGGGTGTTTCATAACAAGAGTTAAAATCTGAGTGGTGTATCTTTTAGATAAATTGTTGCAAAGGAGGAAGAAGCATAGCGAGCTATGCGACTGACGAGTTTCAACAATTTAGCAAAAGAGACACCAAGGCTCAGGTAACTTAAAAATTTTCACAAATGGAATATACTATTTACAAAAAAGAAATACAATCGCCTCCGAAAGCTTTGAGTGGCTATGGCTCTTCATTTCAGTCACATAGCTCGCTATGCTCCTTCAATTCAGAGCCATATCCATCTCAAATCTTTCGCTCAGATTTTAACTATTGTTATGAAACACCCTCTTAACAATAGCTTGGCAATAAATGATTGCTTAATCCGCGAAAAATTCGTAAATTTGTGCTTACTTATCATAACCGATACGTGCCATGACCGAGAATGACGAATTAATCCACGATGACATCGAGACTCAGGAATCAGCCGGGGCCACTCCAGCCCCTGTCCCTGACTATGATGAAGACGACATCAAGACCCTTGACTGGAAAGAGCACATCCGCCGGCGTCCCGGCATGTATATCGGCAAACTCGGCGACGGATCGAACTTTGACGACGGCATCTACGTGCTGATCAAAGAAGTGCTCGACAACGCCATTGACGAATACATGATGGGCTTCGGAAAGCAGATCATAGTCGATGTAGCCGACGGAACCGTCACCGTGCGCGACTACGGACGCGGTGTGCCCCTCGGAAAACTGGTCGATGTATCATCCAAGATGAACACCGGCGGCAAATATGACTCCAAGGCCTTCAAGAAATCCGTAGGCCTCAACGGCGTCGGCATCAAGGCCGTCAACGCCCTCTCCACCGAATTCTTCATCTGCAGCGTGCGCGACGGCCAGATGAAAAGCGTGCTCTACCGCTGCGGCGACAAGGTGGAGGAGAGCGACATCGAGCCTACCACCGAAGCCAACGGCACACTCGTGCGCTTCACTCCTGACGCAAGCATATTCCGCGACTATGCCTACCGCAACGAGTTCATAGTCCCGCTGATCAAGAATTACACATACCTCAACACCGGCCTTGCCATGATGTTCAACGGCAAGCGCTACATCTCGCGTCACGGTCTGCTCGACCTCCTGCGCGACGCAATGACCACCGATCCGCTCTACGCGCCCATCCATCTCAAGGGCGATGACATCGAAGTGGCCATAACCCATGCCAACCAGCGCGGCGAGGAATACTACTCGTTTGTCAACGGCCAGCACACCACTCACGGCGGAACCCATCTCGCAGCCTTCAAGGAATCGGTGTCACGCACACTCAAAGAATACTTCAAGCGCGACTTCGACTACTCCGACATACGCAACGGCATGATAGCCGCCATCTCCATCAAAGTAGAGGAACCGCTGTTCGAATCGCAGACAAAGACCAAACTCGGCAGCCGCGACATGGGCCCCGACGGACCTACCGTGGCAAAATTCATCGGCGACTTCATCAAGACCGAACTTGACAACTATCTCCACCGCAACACCGACGTTGCCGACATAATCCTGAAAAAAGTCCAGGAGAGCGAACGCGCCCGCAAGGCTATGGCCGGCATAACCAAACTGGCCCGCGAAAAGCAGAAGAAAGCCAATCTCAACAACAAGAAGCTGCTCGACTGCCGGGTGCATCTCAACGACAGCCGCGGAAACGAGGAAAAGAAACTCGCATCATCCATCTTCATCACCGAGGGTGACTCGGCTGCCGGATCAATCACCAAGATCCGCAACGTCGAGACCCAGGCCGTGTTCTCGCTGCGCGGAAAACCCAAGAACTCCTACGGCGTTCCCGCCAAGATCCTCTATGAAAACGACGAGTTCAACCTCCTCCAGGCCGCGCTCAACATCGAAGAGGGCATTGACGGCCTGCGCTACAACAATGTGATCATCGCAACCGATGCCGACGTCGATGGCATGCACATACGCCTGCTGCTGATGACCTTCTTCCTCCAGTTCTTCCCTGACATGATCAAGAAAGGCCATCTCTACGTGCTCCAGACCCCTCTCTTCCGTGTGCGCAACCACAAGACCACCAAGCGCGGCGCCCGCGGAGGCTCAGCCGCCGGCGACGACACCTACTACTGCTACACCGACGAGGAGCGCATAGCCGCCATCGAGAAACTCGGCGACAATGCCGAGATCACCCGATTCAAAGGTCTCGGCGAAATCTCGCCGGAGGAATTCCGCGGCTTCATCGGGCCCGACATCCGTCTTGACCGCGTCAGCCTCCGCAAGGAAGATGCCGTGGCCGAGCTGCTGGAATTCTACATGGGCAAAAACACTATGGAACGACAGAACTTTATCATTGACAATCTTGTTGTTGAGGATGACTCCCAGATCGGATAGCACCTCAGACAGCCGGTCAATGTAACCAACTCAGAAGATGAATACAATCCTGTTTCCCGGTTCGTTCAACCCGTTCACCGTAGGCCACCGGTCGCTCGTCGAGCGCGTGTTGCCGCTTTTCGACCGCGTAGTGATAGCCATCGGAGTCAATTCACAGAAAGCCTGCGAGGCCCGGACTCATGAGCGTCTCGATGCCATCCGCGCCCTTTATGCCGCAGAGCCTAAAGTCTCCGTCATAGCCTACAGCGGTCTCACCGTCGATGCCTGCGAGGCCGAGGGAGCACGCTGGATGCTGCGCGGAGTCCGCTCGGTTGCCGATTTCGAATATGAGCGCAACCTCGCCGACATCAACCGGCGCATCTCAGGCATAGAGACCTTGCTGCTGTTCACACTTCCGGAATACGCGGCCATCTCCTCCTCGGTGGTCCGCGAGCTGCAGGCCTATGGCCGTGATGTCAGCGAATTCCTGCCCGAAGGGCCCGGAAAGCCATGACCGGACCAGCACACACGCGCGCGATATCTCAATACAGAACAAACATCACATATATACTGATTTTACCGACTGATGAAAAAACTGTTTTTTTCCTCCATACTCCTCCTTGCCGTCTGCCTGACCTCAGTAGGGCAGATTGAGTTTACCCCTGAGCGCAAGCTGCGCTATGCCGAGCAGATCATCGAGTCATACTATGTAGACCGCATCGACACCGCCAAGGTGGTCACAGAAGCGATCGTGGCCATGCTCAAGACCCTTGACCCGCACTCCACCTACTCCTCGCCCGAAGAAACCCGTGAACTGACCGAACCGCTTGACGGCAACTTCTCCGGAATCGGAATCCGCTTCCAGATGAACAACGATACTCTCTATGTCATCGAGTCAGTGGCCGGCGGCCCCTCGGAAAAGGTAGGCATACTTCCCGGCGACCGCATCATCTCATGCAACGACACCGTAATTTCGGGAGTCAAGATGAAGAACAACGACATCATGAAAGTGCTCCGCGGCCCCAAGGGCACAATAGCCGCCCTCAAAGTGCTCCGCAAGGGCAACCCGCAGCTGCTTGAATTCCGTGTGGAGCGTGACAACATACCCATCTACAGCGTCGAGGCCACCTATATGATCAACGACTCCGTGGGCTACATCAGCGTCAGCCGTTTCGCTGAAGCCACAGCCGAAGAAGTGGCCGAAGCTATGGGCAAGCTCAAGAAAAAAGGCATGCGCCATCTGATACTCGATCTCACTGACAACGGCGGCGGCTACATGCGTCCGGCCACTGATATCTCAGACATGTTTCTCCGCAGAGGCGATCTGGTGGTCTACACCGAGTCACCCAAAAACGGCACAGCCGAATATATCACCCAGAAAAACGGCTCCTTCCTTGACGGGCGCGTGGTAGTGATGGTCAACCAGTATTCCGCCTCGGCCAGCGAGATCCTTTCAGGAGCGCTCCAGGACAATGACAGAGCCGTGATAGTGGGCCGCCGCACCTTCGGCAAAGGCCTCGTGCAGCGTCCCTTCCCCTTCCCTGACGGCTCGATGATGCGACTGACCGTATCGCGCTACCACACCCCATCAGGCCGCTGCATTCAGAAACCCTACGTTGACGGCGATGACGAAAGCTATCAGCTCGACATGATCAACCGCTATAACTCCGGAGAGTTCACCAATGCTGACAGCATTCATCATTTCGCCGATTCGCTGCTCTTCCATACCCGCCGGCTCAAACGCCCCGTCTATGGCGGAGGAGGCATCATGCCTGACCGCTTTGTGCCTATTGACACCACCATGTATTCCACCTACTACCGTGACCTTATAGCCAAAGGAGCGGTCAATAATTTCACTGTCGATTATGTAGATGCCAACCGCTCTAAAATCAAGAGCGCCTATCCGACAGAAGAGAGCTATATTGCCGGATTCACCGTCACTCCTGAAATCATGCAGGGCCTCATAGACCGCGGTACGGCTGACGGTGTGACCTATGACGAAGCGCAGTTCCGCCGTTCCGAACCGATGCTCCGCGCCATAGTCAAAGGCCTCGTAGGCCGTGACCTCTATGACCAGTCAGTCTACTCACGTGTGGTCAGTCCGCTCGACCCCACGTTTGCCGCCGCGGTAGAGATCATCAACAGTCCCGCTCTCTACAACTCCTATCTGACCCCGAAAGAGTGAGCAGGGCCTGACATGCGTAAATGATAAAAACAGCGAACGCTGTGCCTTTCAGACGGGCACAGCGTTCGCTGCTATAGAGCGGAGCCTCTGACAGCCCCGGTGGAGGTTTATGGATTGGGATCAGGCCTTGGAGTAGAGCGAGAACTCGCAGCCGTATTCATCCACAAGCTTATTGTCAAGATCGTCGGCTTTCTCGGCAAGACCTACAATGTTGTTGAGAATGCGTTCACGCGACTCTTCGGTGAGGTCGGCGAGGTGGATGCGGTAGCACAGATAGATCTGGCGTCCGTCAACTCCCATCTTGTAGGGATAGAAGTCAGTGTCGAGCATGAAGTCGAGCACTTTCTCTACATTCTTCTTTGGCAGAAGATTGATCGGCGACACGGCAAAGAGATAGTTGCGGTCATAGACAAAAAGCCGGATTTCGGAACTGCCTCGGTGGAACACCCACACGTTGTGGCCGCTGCGGGCAAGCACCGGGTTGATGCCCATGCGGGCAATGGCGCTTTCGCAGAACTCTCCAAGGGGCGACATTTCGTGGGTGGCAAACACCCTTTCGTCAAGATGCGCGCCGCATGAGGGGCAGTATTCCTCGTCACCGCTGATCAGTTCATCGCAGCTGTCGCACTGCACGTGAAACTCGCTGCGGTCAAGATCCTCGATGGCGTCAAGCAGCTGAGCCAAGGCCTCGATGCGTACGCCGAAACCCATGTTGTCAGCCGATGAAGTCGCGAATTTGCTGACGGTCACACCGATCACCTCGCCCTTGTCATTGACAATCGGGCCTCCGGAGTTGCCGGGATTGACCGGGGCATCGACCTGGATGTAATATTTTCCGTCCATCAGCTGGCGGGGTGAAGAGAGAGAGCCTTCGGTGATGGTGAAAGGCATGCCGAAAGGATAGCCTGCAACGTGGACTTTCGATCCGATGGCCGGATCATCGTCTCCTGCGAGAGGGAAATCGGGAAGATGGCTGAAATCGGCGTCGACGGCCAGCAGAGCAAGGTCGAGTTCGGGATTGACGGCCACTACTCGCGCTTCGTATGGGTTGCGGTCATTGTCATGGATGGCCACTGTGCGGTAGCCGGCCACTACATGGTAGTTGGTGACGAAAATGTCGTGATTCCGGAGGTAGAAGCAGCTGCCTGACCCATCGGCATGGGTCACTTTATATATCAGTTTGTTTATTTCTGGATTCATAAGGCGTAGAGAATGATTGGTTAAGAGGTCGTTTAAGAACAAGCTCTAAAAAATTGGTTGAAGCATGGCGTTTCAGCCTACGTTTCATGAGCCGAGAGAGCTGAGCATACGCATCTGGAGTTCGGTGGCGAGACGCATGTATTCGGTCATGTTGCCGGCTTTCAGAGCTTCATCCATCTGACGCTGGATCGCCACGATTTCTTCGCCGCTCATGGCTTCGGCCAGTTTCTGGTGTGCGGCCATGATGTTGGCGTGAGCCTCGGAGAGATCTTCTTCATCGTCCTCATCGTCTTCATCGTCCTCATCGTCCTCATCGTCCTCATCGTCCTCATCGTCCTCATCGTCCTCATCGTCGTCCTCGTCATCCTCGTCATCATCCTCGTCATCTTCGTCCTCATCATCTTCGTCCTCGTCATCATCGTCGTCATCATCCGGTTCGATGTCGCCGTCCATGATCTTGTCAAGGGCTTTGAGCAGGATTTCAGCCGCCTCCTTAAGCGGCAGGCCTGCGCTCTCGCGCAGGGCGGTGATGATGAGATATTCGAGCAGCAGAGAGATATTGTTTTCGGCGAGCAGCTGATAGAATGAGAAGTAGATGCGCACGGCCACTTGGTCATAGTCTCTCTTCTGCATGGCTTCGGTGACACCTTCGTGGAGACTCTCGAAATCATCCTGCACACTCTGGAGTGGTGCGTTAGGCTTTATTGACACCATCATCTCGACCGTGTAGAGGTCTTCGGCCAGTTTTTCCTTGGGCATCGACAAGAGTTTCTTGAGAAACGATGTGCCGCGGGAGACAAGTTCTTCGATCGGCCGCTCGTCATTCATTGACTCGATGGCCTTTTCGATTTCGTTGATCAGCTGACCCTGCGGGTTGGCAATGAATGTGAACTGGTGGATGGCACCGCTTAAGATTGTCCAGGCATAGACGTAGCGCCGCTGCGAACTGTAGTCGGCGGCTGCATTGAGAGCAAGCTGTCCGATGGTATGGAGCGCGTCATAGACAGTGTCGACTTCATCCGGAGTGAAAGGTGTCACTTTGGGAGTGTAGCAGCGCTCGGCATTGAAGCGGGTGCAGAGTTCATCGTCATATTTGTCGCCGATGAGGCAGATGTTGTGGATGATGGCGTGGATCTTGTGGGGATGAGTGTCAGTCAGCGGGCAAGAGTATTCCATCTTCAGATAGTCGCCGCTCTTGACGAAACGGGCGAGCATGAGATTGTTGATGTTCATTTCCGCGATCTGGCGCAGCATGGCCACGCGCCCCTTTTCGGGCAGACGCAGGAAATCGGCCGAGATATGGAGTGTTTCTGGCGTTATGTTGATGCGGACCACTATCGAGCCGTGGGGAATTCTGAACGAAGTGCCTTCCGGATTGCCGTAGCGTTCGCGGAAATCGCAGTCGAGAGCATCGATCAGCAGTTGCAGTGACTTGAGGTAGTCGTGGTTTTCAAAAGCCTCGACAGCCTCGTCCATTGTCTCTCCGTCTGTGTAGACCTGTTGTGAGTCAGTGGCAGGCGGAATGTATGGGAATGACTGTTTCATGTTGCAAGTGTTTTCTGATATAGAGAATGTAGTTGTGATTCTGAAAGGGGAGTGTGGTCTGTTCTCCGTTATCTTGCCAGATGGGCCGGGCGGAGAATGAAGGGCAGGGGAGAGCGGAGCACTATCGACTTGTCGGTCTTCACCTTTTCAAGAGCCGTGGCGGCTTCCTGAGGGGTCTGGCAGGTGGCCGTGCAGACGTAGTAGAGCGGTTCGCGGGTGTGGATTATGAATGCGTCGGGATAGCCGTTGGCTTGCAGGCGCGCACGCATTTCGCGGGCGTTGAACTTTTGTTTGAACTGCCCGACAACCACGTTGTAGCGCTTGAGCATCTCGCGTGAGGCACCTCCGTTTTCCGTATAGCCTACATATTCTGTGCGCATGGGCAGAGTGTCTGATCCGGCTATCAGATCAGAGGTCTGCGCGCTGTTGCGTATGCGGGCATAGATTGTCGAATCCACCCCTGAAGCCTCACGGTTTTTGGCAACCGCCGTCTCATAGGCCTGACGGTAGTTGCTTTCACTGGTCTTGCAGCTGACGGTCAGAAGAGTGGCTGTCAGTGCGGCGACAACGGGCAGAAGCCGCATGAATTTGAAGCGTCGATACATAATGGCAGTGAGTGTGTTGTACGGATGAGCTTATATATTATATATGTATAAGGTGGATTCGAAACCGATTGTTCAGACCACGTGATAGCCTGCGGTGGAGAGGGCTTTGCGCAGGATCTCGATGTGTTCGTTGTTGCGGGTCTCGACTTCGACGCGGATCAGACAGCCGTTGATGGATGTCATGTGGGAGTTGCGTTCGTGGGTGACGGAGATGATGTTGGCTCCGTTTTCGCCGAGCACACGGCAGACTCCTGAAAGCTGTCCGGGCTGGTCGGTGAGGTCGAGAGTCAGGGTGCAGTTGCGTCCGCTCTTGACAAGGCCGCGGGTGATGACGCGGTTGAGGATGGTCACGTCGATATTGCCGCCTGAAACCACGCAGACGGTCTTCTTGCCTTGGATGGGGACTTTGTTGAACATGGCTGCGGCTACCGATACGGCTCCTGCTCCTTCCGAAACGAGCTTCTGCTGCTCGATCAGGGCAAGGATGGCGGCTGCGATCTCGTCTTCGCTGACGGTCACGATCTCGTCGACATATTTGCTGCAGAAGTCAAAGGTGTTTACTCCTGGTTCCTTGACTGCGATACCGTCGGCTATGGTCGCCACCTTGTCAAGACGCTCGCGTTCGCCGGCCTTGACCGAGCGGTACATCGAGGGAGCGCCTTCGGCCTGGACTCCGTAGACTTTCACGTCGGGTTTGAGCTGCTTGAGCGCGAAGGCTATGCCGGCTATCAGACCGCCGCCGCCGATGGGCACGATGACGGCTTCCACGTCAGGCATCTCTTCAAGAATTTCGAGGCCGATGGTGCCTTGGCCTGCTATGACCTTGAGGTCGTCGAAGGGATGTATGAGTGTGTAGTTGTGTTCTTTCTGAAGTTCGAGCGCTTTCTGATAGGCGTCGTCATAAACTCCGGGCACGAGGCAGACTTCGGCGCCGAGACGCTTTGTGGCTTCGATCTTTGAGATCGGCGCTCCGGCGGGGAGGCAGATGATTGACTTGATGCCGTTGCGGGTGGCCGCGAGTGCCACTCCCTGCGCATGGTTGCCGGCCGAGCAGGCTATCACGCCGTGGGCTTTTTCCTCAGGGGTCAGCTGGGAGATCTTGTAGTAGGCTCCGCGGAGTTTGAAGGCTCCGGTGTGCTGGAGGTTTTCAGGCTTGAGGTAGACTTCTGCCTCAGGATTGATATTCGGCACCCCGATCAGGCGCGGATGACGTGCTATGTCGCGCAACACCTGGGCCGCGCGGTAGATTTCGGAAATTTCAAGTGTTTCAGCCATGATGAATGTTTTTAAACTATATAAGCACAAATTTATGAAATCCCGAACTATCTTCCAAAATAAAATTTCTGTGCGGGTCTGTCCATGAAAAAATCCCTCCGTCATGGCCTGTGGGGTGCATGGCGGAGGGACGAGAGATTTTACGGAAGCTTAAAATTGTTTTCTTTGGCAGCCGCTTGAGGAGGTGTGAAGGCCGGGGCTATTTGCCTGGTTCTTCCTGGATGCGGAGTTTGTCTTCGAGTATTTCAAGCTGCTGAAGACCTGATGCGCGCCACTGTGGCTCTCCGTTTTTGAAGATAATGAGTGTAGGCACACTTCTGATCTGGTATTTGGCTGCGAGGTCGGGATTGCGGTCAACGTCGATCTTTACGATATTGGCGGCGTCGCCTACCTTGTTTTTAAGCTGTTCGAGGATGGGACCCTGCATTTTGCATGGGCCGCACCATGTGGCGAAGAAGTCGACGAGTGTTGGCTTGCTGCTGCCGATTATTTCATTGAAATCGTTCATAGCTAAGGCGTATTATAATAAAGGTGTTTAGTGAAAAATTCAGTTTGGTGCCTTTATAACGCGCCCGGCTGTGTGTTGGTTTGCTTGCTGGTGGCGGAGGAGTTCCCAATAAAAGTTAACGAATATTGGCTGGTGCCGCTCTTAGAGGGTGTTTCATAACAATAGTTAAAATCTTTCGGAGGCGATTGTATTGTTTTTTTGTAAATAGTATATTCCATTTGTGAAAATTTTTAAGTTACCTGAGCCTTGGTGTCTCTTTTGCTAAATTGTTGAAGCTCGTCAGTCGCATAGCTCGCTATGCTTCTTCCTCTCTTGCAACAATTTATCTAAAAGATACACCACTCAGATTTTAACTCTTGTTATTAAACACCCTCTTACGGTTCGGGCTGAAGTCGGGCTGCCACTTCTTTGAATGCGAAACTGCGGGTCTGCCCGGCGTCACTGTCAGCCTCAGGCTGTAGGGCGAGGGTGATTATGCCGTCAGGAGCCACTGAGGCTATCCGCGCCATGATCTGCTCGCCGCGCAGGCAGTCGGTGTAGGGCCAGTAGCCCTCACGGCGCCAGAGCAGGCTGAAATAACGCTTCTGCAGGTCGTCGCAGGCTGATGAGATGCGGGCCGCCTCACCAAGAATTCCGGTGATGATCTCCTCGGTCAGTGAGCGTAGCGGATAGGTGAGGCCTGTCAGCATAGAGAGCGACACGGGGTTCGGGGCGTCGGAGCGGAATTCGGTCTGGTTGACGTTGATTCCCATGCCTACGATGCAGTGGTTGATGCCGTTGGCGGTGATGGAGTTTTCAATGAGGATGCCACAGATCTTTCTGTCGGCCACATAGATGTCATTTGGCCATTTGATTCTGACCTCCATGCCGGGCAGATGGCGTGCGAGCACATCGGCGATGGCTACCGAGACGGCCTGAGAGATCAGAAACTGGCGCGAGGGGTGAAGTCCGGCGGGTCTGAGCAGCAGCGACATGGTGATGTTCTTGCCCGGCTCGGCTTCCCAGCTGTTGCCGCGCTGACCGCGCCCTGCAGTCTGACGGTGGCAGACCACCGTTAGTCCGTCGGGACTTTCGCGGGCTATGGCTGCGAGATAGCTGTTGGTCGAGGCTGTCTCTTCAATCTCTATTATCTCCATGATGAGGTGTTCAGGTCTATGTCAGGCTTCGGCGGGATTGTCGATGGTCAGGCAGCGGACTCCGTCAGGGAGGACGTCGATTTTGACTCTGACGGTGTCGTCGGGCAGTATGTCGTCGATGCGGTCGGGCCATTCGATGAGGCAGAGTGCGCCTGAGTCGAGATAGTCTTCCACGCCGATGTCGAAAGCCTGTTCGAGCGACTCGATGCGGTAGAGGTCGAAGTGGTAGATCAGCTCGGCTGTTGTATCGGAGCGATATTCGTTGATGATCGAGAATGTAGGCGATCCTGTCGGGTCTTCCTCCACACCGAGCGCGCGGCAGAGGGCGTTGATGAAAGTTGTTTTTCCGGCGCCCATCTCACCCTCGAAGGTGTAGACCGTGGCGTCGTCCATAAGGCTTAGAAACTCCTGAGCGGCCTGCGGAAGGGCTTCGACGGAGGGAATCATTATCTTTTTCATGCGGTAAGTGACTTTTATTGTAAGTGACTTTTGTTTGATTCTATTTGGCTGTCAGAGTGATGATCGGGATGAGCATTTCTTCGGGCGAGATGCCGCCGTGCTGGAAGGTCCCGTCATAGTACTGCACATAGTAGTTGTAGTTGTTGGGATAGGCGAAGAAGTCGCGCCCGGTGGCGAAGATGTAGGTCGACGATACGTTTGGCGCGGGCAGCCCCAGACGGCCCGGTTGCTTGACCTCATAGACCTGGCGGGCGTTGTAGGCGAGGTTTTTGCCTATCTTGTAGCGGAGGTTGGTGTTGGTGTTCTTGTCGCCGACAACCTTGACGGGGTTGTCCACGCGCACGGTGCCGTGGTCGGTGGTGAGGACTATCTTGTAGCCCTTGGCGGCTATGCGTCGGAATATCTCGATGGCCGGCGAGTGGCGGAACCATGATTCGGAGAGCGACCGGTAGGCGGCGTTGTTGGCGGCAAGCTCGCGGATCATGCGTGACTCGGTGCGGGCGTGGGAGAGCATGTCGATGAAGTTGAACACTATGACGTTCAGATCGTTGTCAAGCAGATTGGAGAACTCGCGGAGGAGTTTCTCGCCTGCGGCCGAGTCGTTGATCTTGGTGTAGGAGAATCTGCACTGGCGGCGATAGCGTTCGAACTGGGTGGCTATCATGGGCGATTCGTTGAGATTTTTGCCTTCCGGGGAGTCTTCGTCGACCCACAGGTCGGGAAACATCCGCTCGATGTCGACCGGCATCAGCCCGGAGAAAATGGCGTTGCGGGCATACTGTGTGGCGGTCGGGAGTATGGAGCAGTAGAGTTCCTCGCTGAAGTTGAAGGTGTCGGCAAGCAGGGGCTTGACTGCGGCCCACTGGTCGAGGCGGAAGTTGTCGATCAGTATGAAAAACACCTTTTCGCCGGTGTCGAGCAGGGGGAACACCCGGTTTTTGAAGATGTCGGGCGACATCATGGGGCGGCCGGGCGTGTTCTTGTCGGCGATCCATGAGGCGTAGTTGTTTTTGATGAATTTGGCGAAGGCTGTGCCTGCGTCTTTCCGCTGCATGTCAAGCAGTTCGTCCATCTGTGTGTCGGCGGCCGAGAGTTGCATCTCCCAGTGGACCAGAAGACGGTAGAGGTTCATCCAGTCGGTGATCGATGAAGCCGAGTCGATCATCGACGAGATCCGCGAGAATTCCTGGCGGTAGTCGCTGCCGGTCTGGGTGGAGACGAGGCGGTCTGAGTGGAGGTTTTTCTTGATCGAGAGCAGTATCTGGTTGGGGTTTACCGGCTTGATGAGGTAGTCGGCAATCTTGTTGCCTACGGCCTGGTCCATGATGTTTTCTTCCTCGCTTTTGGTGATCATGATCACCGGTATGTGGGGCGAGGTGAGTTTTATGCGCTGGAGGGTTTCGAGTCCGGTCAGGCCGGGCATGTTCTCGTCAAGGATGATGAGGTCGAAGTTCTGTTGTCCGGCAAGCTCAAGGGCGTCGGCGCCGCTGCATGCGGTGACCACTTCATAGCCTTTGCCTTTGAGGAGCATTATGTGGGGTTTGAGGAGGTCGATCTCGTCGTCGGCCCAGAGTATGGTTGATGGCATTCTGCTGTCGGTTGGGGTTGGTTATGGGGTTTTGGTGGAGGGTCAGTCTTCATCGCCTTCGCTGCCGAGGGGATAGTCAGGGTAGACCGGAGGCGAGGTTGGCTTTTTGGGCGGGGCGGGAGTTTTGGGAGAGCTGGGAGTTTTGGGAGTTTTGGGAGTGCTGGGGAGGCTGGGGGATTGGGGCTTTTGGGGCGCTTTTGGCTCTGCGGGGCTTGTTTGTGTAGGCTCTGCTGTAGTAGGCTTTGCTGTAGCAGGCTCTGCGGGGGCTTCAGGGGTCTCCGTGTTTGGTTCGGGGGTGTACATTTCAGATGCTGCCGGATATTCTTCGGGTGGCAGGACTGATTCATGGGTCTCGCGGACGCTTTCTTCGCCGATGAAGCGGAAGTAGTCGTCAAACGATCCGCCTCCCTGGAGCAGTTTCTCGAAGTTGCTCTTGCTTATCTGCACGGGGCGCACTCCTTCGGGTATGATGACACCGCGGTCCTGGCTGAGCAGCGAGCGGTAGTGGTTGAGCTCGGCTTCATTGCTGAATCCCTTGACGAGGAGAAGGCCGAGCTGCCCGAAGTTCATGACTTCGAGGTCGAAGTCGCGCACCATGTAGGTGGTGAAGTTGTGGCGGGCCACATCGAAGAGCAGCTGGTTGGGCGAGATCTGCGAGGTGGAGAAGAGCAACACCAGATAGTGGGGCTCTTCCGGTGCGAGCGTGAAGTCAAGATCGGCGGCTTCGCCGTCAAGCAGGGTCGAGTCGTTGGTCAGGCGGATATCCCAGATCATGCTGCGCATGTTGGAGGTGCCGCTGTGGAGTTTCCGGCCCTGGGCAAGGCCTTTGAGATATGACGAGGCCATCGGGGTCATGTCGGTTTCCGGATAGCGTTCGAGCAGTTCCCTGAGGGTGGTGCCGAATTCTTCGGGCTTGTTTTCGGTGACGTAGGCCAGGGCGTGGAGAAACATGAACTTCGGCATGAGCGGCGAGAGGGGATAGTCGCGCGCCATTGTCTCGTAGGCCTGATGGACCTGCGGGTTGCGGTCGGCGAGATAGTCGCTGTAGGCGTTCTCATAAAGTTCTTCCTGGCGGGCGAGCATGGAGCGCAGCTTGTCGATATAGTTCGGGTCGGCCATTGCCTGGGCATATTTTGAGTCGGGAAATTCGCTGAGTATGAGCTGGCGGTAGCGCTCGGCCTCGGCCTGACGGTCGCGGCGCACGTTCATCAGATACTGATTGTAGTAGATGTCGAGGCGGTAGACGTTGTCAGGGTAGCTGTTCATCAGCCGGCGCCATTCCTCATCGGCCGCATCGAAGTCTTCGAGCTTGTCTTTGAGTATGAGTCCGGAATTGTAGAGCCCTTCCTGGATCACCTCGCCGGCAGTGGTTTTCTCCACATCGGTCTTGGGAATCTGGCGCAGGTAATACTCGCGGTGGTGCGGGTCGTTGGCCTTTGCTTCCTGCTCTTTGTCGGCCTTGTCGGCTGAGGAGTCGTCGGCTTCGTCGGCTCCGCTGTCGGGGTCTGCGTCTGACTCGTCGCCGTCACCGCTGAAATCGTCCATGCTGAATGACGATTTGTTGCGCCGGCGCCAGTCGTTTTCGAGCTTACGCGAGCCCCAGCGGCGCTGGAAGTCGGTGCGTCCGGCATTGCGGGTGGCCGTGTTGTAGAAGTACCACGACTTGTCGGTGTTGAGCGTAAACGTGGTCGGTGCCGAAGCCGAACTGTTGTTGAGGTTCGAGCCGAGGGCTTCCTGCTGAGCGAGATACTCCTCGCGCTTGGCCGCCTCGGCTTCTTCTTTTTCTTTCTTTTTGAGGTCGGATATGATTTTGTCGATCACGGCTAACTGCTGCTCTTCCGGCATGGCTGCCAGACGCAGCAGTGAGTCGTTGAGAGTCACGTTCTGAGAGTAAACAGCAAGTTCGTCGAGCACGTCTGACCGGCGTTGCAGGCGGGCCAGATCGGGGTAATTGTCGGGCAACTGCGGGACGGCTTCGGCATAGCATGGCTGTGCGAGGTCATAGCGGTGGCGGTCGAAGTAGAGACCGCCGAGCGTCACCTGCGAGATGGCCTTCTCGATGCCTCCGCGGGTCGACTTTTCGGCTGCAAGCACATAGTTGGCTATTGCATTGGCGGTGTCGCGCCGCGAGAGATAGAGATTGCCTATGGCATAATAGATCTGGTCGAGATACTCCTTGTTGCGGTCATAGCGGGTCATGCGCTGCAGGGCCTTGACCTCAGGGCTTATGTCGGCCCCCTGAAACACCTCGCTCTGCTTGATGCGGGCGTTGAACTTGGTGCGGTATGAGGCTCCGGCCGATTTTCCGGCCTTGCGGTAGGCCTCGTAGGCCGCCGATGCATCGCCCTCGGCGCTGTAGAGCTGGCCAAGGAGGAATCTGAGGCGTGTTTTCTGCGGACCCTTGGCATATCCGATAGCCTCGCGCAGCATGGGGATGGCCTTGGCGTTGTCATGGGAGCGCACGTAGAAATCGGCATATGTGAAACTGTAAAGCTCTTTCAGCCTGCTGCTTGTCAGCTGATCGGGCTTGATGCGCACCAGTATGGTCTCGGCTTCGAAGAGCCAGTCAAGAGCGCAGTAGCTCCGGGCCTGCCAGAGCTTGGCTTCGGTAACGGTCTCTGGGAGCCAGCCGAAGTGCTTGGCTATATAATAGAAGGTGGAAGCCGCGCCGAGGAAGTCGCCGTTGAAATACTGGCTGCGCCCCATCATCATCCAGGCGTTGTGGAGGAAGGGGTTATACTCGTCGCGTTTGAGCCATTTCTTGTATTCCGGATCATTGCTGTGGCCCGGTTTGCGGCGCGGGCGCTTCTTGATGCTGTGGAGCTGTATGGCCTTCTGCGCCTTTTCGATCGAGCGGGTGAAAGAGCCTGACGGCTGCGGGGCCTTGGGGTTGGAATAGGCCTCGACAGGGTGCATCAGCACCTGGGCCGAATAGTCGTCCTCATAGGCGCGCTCCATCTCCTTGAGCGTCTCCTTGAAATGCTCGTCGCCGTTGAAATAGACATTGTAGCGGGTGATGAAAGCCTGATAGTTACGGGTGGCCGCGGTGTTTTTCTTAGGCGAACAAGCCGAAAAGGCCGCGACAAGCGCCACGACCGCCACGAGAAGCCCGGCCCTTAACAGCCCGCGCATCCTCCACACTGTTGCCTCTGAAAATATCATTATATATATTATAGTAACGCGCCCGCGCGCGGAATATTGCTTCACCGTAACAGTCTGTCTGCCCCGAAAGAGCAGGGGGGTGTATAAAAAAATTGTCCGCTGCCCCTTTCTATCAAGGAGCAACAGGACTAAAGCCAAAAGGCGTCATTGAATCGAAATAGATTCCTTTCGGTGATGAAAGGAAACTATCCCTTTCCAATAATGTAGAGATTATATCATACTTACACTTACACCAAGTTGGTCACTTGCCGTTGCGTCGTCGCGACGAGACCGCTCAGTGCAGTTGCCTTTGTCCTTAGTCTCAAAAAGTGAATTTAATGCGTAAAATTTTTTATCAGTCCAAGGATTGCAACCGATTTGGTGTTTCTTTTCAAGTGCAAAGGTAAAAAGTTTTTCGGAGCAGGAATAATGAAAAAAACATCTGTTAAGATTTTTTAACCGTCCGGGCCGGCCAAATATTTATGCCGGTTTGTCTGATAAGCAACTAATCTCTATCTTTGCAATGCAAAACCTGCTTTTGGGCGGGTCAGGAGATTACATCACCTCGGCAATTCGGCCGGTTGCGCCTCCGGAGGGAGGGCGATGGCTGAAAGTGATGGGACGGCTCTTCTCCGTTGAATGACAGCAGTTTGAAACACCAAGTTCTGTATCCCGTCTGACAGAATCCTGAATATGTGATTAAGCCCCCGTTTCCGCGGGCTTTTGCGTATCGGATTCTTATTGTCGGGAAACAGGTGAAACCGCTTGGCCGTCAGAGGAATCTGCAATAAGACCGTAAGCACAGGCTTTAATCGCATAAAAACAGAACGACATGCAATTTAAACCTGACTTACTATATATAATAACCCGGTCTCTTCCACTATAGAATTAAAGAACTTCAGGAGACAATCGCCCTGACTGACTGCCAAGCTGTTTGTCAGGGTTGCTTTTTATGGCTGAGAGGGGGGAGACGGCCTGACGGCAGCTTCCGCAGCCGGTCCGGATGGGCGTCCGGAGGACGCAGATTTACTCGTAGCCCGTGACACCGCATTATCGCACTCTTTCGGCGGCCGGGAGTTATATCTTTGCAGAAGTTCCGATGATCCTGCCCCGTCTGCAGCCGCAAAAGATTGTTGGCCGATGGTGCCATTTGTCTGAAAAATTTAGTATTTTTGCAGAAAGTAATAGATTAAAACAAGAATACAATCCGGATATGAAAAATATAATACTCTTCGACCCGGTCGAAGCACGTGCGGGGCTGCTTCCCCTCACCCTTACCCGCCCTGTGGCACTGCTGCGCCACGGCATCACCACTCTGTCGGAAAAATGGCAGAAAGCCATCCCCGGCACCTATTCCTACAGCACCCAGGACTATCTGTCTGCAAAATATCCCATGATAGAGGCCGCCGACGGCGACAACCTCTTCATTGCCGGCAATCTCCACCCTGATCAGGAACTTGTGGAAGCCATTCTCTCGCTCGAACCCGGCGAAGCCCTGACTCAGGGCGCCGCCATCATAGCCCGCCGCGGCAACGGCGAACCGCAGAAAACCAAGGCCTATGAAGGCAATCCGCTTGCCCTCAACCACGTCTGGGACATCTTCATGCTCAACGACGAAGCCCTGCGCCGCGACTTCGCCTGCCTGACTGCCGGACGCGAGTCGCAACCCCTGAGCGATACATGCCGTCTGATCGGCGATCCCTCGCAGCTCTTCATCGAAGAGGGAGCCACGGTAGAGGGTGCGATCATCAACGTGACCAAAGGCCCGGTCTATGTGGGCCGCGACGCCGAAATCATGGAAGGCGCATGTCTGCGCGGCCCGATAGCCCTTTGCGAACATGCCGTGGTCAACATGGGCGGCAAGATCTACGGCGCCACAACCCTCGGCCCATACTGCAAAGTGGGCGGCGAACTCAACAACGTGGTAATGACCGGATACTCAAACAAAGCACATGACGGATTCCTCGGCAACGCCGTGATCGGCGAATGGTGTAACCTCGGAGCAGGCTGCACCGCCTCGAATCTCAAGAATACCTATGCCCCTGTCAGAGTCTGGAGCATGGCGGAAAACTCTTTCATCAAGACCGACCTGCAGTTCTGCGGCCTGATAATGGGCGACCACTCGAAGGCCGGCATCAACACGATGTTCAACACCGCCACGGTTGTCGGCGTAGGCGTGAACTTCTACGGAGCCGGTTTCCCGCGCACGTTCATACCCTCGTTCACCGAGGGGTCTACTCTCGGCATGAAGCCTGTGATCATGGATCGCTTCTTTGACACCGCCACCCGCATGATGGCGCGCCGACACAAGGAGCTGACCCCTGTCGACAAGGAAATTTTTATCACCATCAACGAAAACACCCTCTGAAGCCTATGCCAAAAGTTTCCGAACGCGGCACTCTGATGCCTGCATCGCCGATCAGACGTCTTGCCCCTCTGGCAAATGATGCCAAAGCACGTGGAATCAAGGTCTATCATCTCAACATAGGCCAGCCCGATGTACCGACTCCTCCTGAGGGTCTTGAAGCTCTGAAAAATATTGACCGCAAGGTGCTTGAATACAGTCCCTCGGCCGGACTCATGTCGCTCCGCGAAAAACTTCGTGAATACTACCACCGCTTCAGTATTGACGTGGATGTCGATGACATCATCGTCACAACCGGTGGTTCCGAGGCTGTGCTCTTCGCCTTCATGGCCTGTCTCGATCCCGGCGACGAGATCATTGTTCCCGAACCCGCCTATGCCAACTACATGGCCTTCGCCATTTCAGCCGGTGCGAAGATCGTCACCGTTCCATCGAACATCGACCAGGGCTTTGCGCTTCCGGCGGTTGAAAAATTCGAGGAACTGATCACCCCGCGCACCAAAGGCATACTCATCTGCAATCCAAACAACCCGACCGGCTATCTCTACACCATGAAAGAGATGCTCCAGATCCGCGATCTGGTCAAGAAATATGACCTCTTCCTCTTCTCTGACGAAGTTTACCGCGAATTCTGCTACACCGGTGCCCCTTACATCTCGGCCTTCCATCTGCCGGGAATAGAGGAGCAGGTGGTGCTGGTCGACTCTGTGTCCAAGCGCTACAACGAATGCGGCATCCGCGTCGGCGCGCTCATCACCAAGCATCCTGAACTCAAAACAAACGTCATGAAGTTCTGCCAGGCGCGTCTCAGCCCGCCTCTGCTTGGCCAGATCGTGGCCGAAGCCTCGATCGACACCACGCCTGACTACATGCTCGCCACATATAATGAATATGTGGAGCGCCGCAAGTTCCTCATCGATGAGATCAATAAGATACCCGGCTGCTACACCCCGATACCGATGGGCGCATTCTACACCGTGGTCAAACTCCCGGTTGACAATGCCGATGACTTCTGCCAGTGGTGTCTGAGAGACTTCGATCTCAACGGCGAGACCATCTTCATGGCCCCAGCCTCAGGCTTCTACACCACTCCCGGCATGGGCCACGATGAAGTCCGCATGGCCTACGTGCTCAACAAGGCTGACCTCGCCCGCGCCATGAAGATCCTTTCCGAAGCTCTCAAGGCCTATCCCGGCCGCACCATCTGACGCTCCACTCTTCTGAGCGCTGAAAGTCACCGGTGCATAACGATAACATAATCAAGGCTCTCCGACTGCCCCTCAAGGCCCGTCGGAGAGCCCACGGCTCTTTCATTTAACTTTGATGCTACAATGCGCCACTGTTAATCAAGTAGTTATATGTAGCAGTTACGCAATGGCTGTATTAATCTCATTTTGGATAAAAGGGTTAATGACTTTTAACTAACTATCAGTCATGCACTTTGAAAATTCCAAGCATTTTTAAATGAAAGAGCCGTGCGGAGAGCCTTGGCTGTGCTATGCAGTTTGTATTTTTTTGCGTTTTGTAGTACCTTTGCAGAATATGAACAGAAAGGATTTTGAAATAATGGCTCCCGTCGGGAGCTACGAGTCGCTCCACGCCGCTATCGAGGCCGGAGCCGATGCCATATATTTCGGTGTCGAAGGGCTGAACATGCGCTCACGCTCATCGGTCAACTTCACGCTTGACGACCTGCGCAACATTGCCTCCATCTGTGACCGGGCCGGAGTCAAGACCTATCTCACGGTCAATACGATCATCTATGACAACGAACTCGACAAGATGCGCGCCGTCATCGAGGCCGTGCGCGACAGCGGAATCTCAGCCATCATAGCCAGTGACATCGCCGCCATCAGCTATGCCCGAAGCATCGGAGTGGAGGTCCACATCTCCACACAGCTCAATGTCACAAACATCGAAGCCGTACGCTTCTTCGCGCAATATGCCGACGTGGTGGTGCTTGCCCGCGAACTTAATCTCGACCAGGTCAAGGCCATCCATGACGCCATCGAGCGCGAGGACATCCGCGGACCCCACGGGCAGAGAGTGCGCATCGAAATGTTCTGCCACGGAGCGCTCTGCATGGCCGTTTCAGGCAAATGCTATCTCAGCCTCCACGAGATGAACTCAAGCGCCAACCGCGGAGCCTGTACTCAGATATGCCGTCGCGGCTACACCGTCACCGACCGCGAGACTGGCGACGAACTTGCCGTGGAAAACAAATACATCATGTCGCCTAAGGATCTGAAGACCATTCACTTCCTCAACAAGATGATCGACGCGGGAGTCAGAGTGTTCAAGATCGAAGGCCGCGCCCGCGGTCCAGAGTATGTCAAAATCGCCGTTCAGGCCTACTCGGAAGCCATTGAGGCCATCTGCCGCGGCGAGTTCACCGAAGACCGCATAGCCCGCTGGGACGAAGAACTCTCCAAGATCTTCAACCGCGGTTTCTGGAACGGCTACTATCTCGGCCAGCGCCTCGGCGAATGGTCGGCCAAATACGGCTCGTCGGCCACCCGCGTAAAGCGCTATCTGGCCAAAGGTGTGCGCTATTTCCCGAAACTCGGAGTAGGGGAGTTCCTGATGGAAGGCGGCGAACTCCATGTGGGCGACGAGGTGGTAATCACCGGAACCGACACCGGAGCAATCATCATGACTGTCGAGGAACTTCGTCTGGACTACGACCCCGTGCCCGTGGTGAAGAAAGGCCAGAGTTTCTCCATCAAGGTGCCGCGCAAAATCCGTCCCTCCGATCGCCTCTACATCTGGGAAGAGACCGCCCTGACAAAAAACTGAGCATCCTTCTGATTGAACCCATGAAACCTGTATAAAACAATTATACCTAAAGTAACTATACCGAATGAAAAAACTTTTTATGTACATGATGATGGCCGTGACGGCTATCCCTCTTATGGCTCAGAACTATCTGACTCTGCGTTATGACCGCCCGGCCGATTACTGGCTTGAGGCCCTTCCGCTCGGCAACGGTCGCCTCGGAGCGATGGTCTACGGAGGTGTGACAAGTGACACCATCCAGATCAACGAAGACACATTCTGGGCCGGAAGTCCCTACAACAACATCAATCCCAACGCCAAAGCCCACCTGCAGGAAATACGTGACTGCATCAACCGCGGAGACTACGAGCAGGCTCAGCGTCTGGCCATGTCAAACATCACCGCTGACATCAATGTGACCGCCCACGGCATGGCCTATGAATCGCTCGGCAACATCGTGCTCGACTTCAAGACTCCGAAAGCAACCCCGACAGACTATTCGCGAACCCTCGACCTGACCGACGCAGTGGCCCGCGTGAGCTACACCGCCGACGGTGTGGGCTACAACCGCGAAATCTTCACCTCACTTGCCGACAACGTGCTTGTCATGCGTCTGACAGCCTCAAAAGGCGGCAAGATCAGCTTCACTACTTCATTCAAAGGCCCTGAAAAGGAAAAGCGCGTCAAAACCTCGGCCGAAGTAGTCAAAGGCAGCGACAATCTGCTGCGGGTAAGCTCCTTCCCCGGACAGCCGGAAATGGAGAATATCCCCAACCTCCTGCATGCCACCACCTATATACAGATCATAGCCGATGGCGGAAAGCAGAGCGCCGACCGCTCAAAAGGCACGCTGACGGTCAAAAATGCCGACAGCGCACTGATCATCGTGGCCTCCGCCACCAACTTTGAAAACTATAAAGACATTTCAGGCGACAGCGATGCCAAGGCTATGGCCGCACTCTCGGCCTTTGACCGCGACTATGCCCGCGCCAAGGCAGACCACAGCGCGCGTTATGCCTCGATGTTCAACCGCGTCAGCCTCGATCTCGGCCACAACCCCGTGCAGGAGGCCAAGCCGACCGACACCCGTATAGCCGAATTCGCCTCGTCTGACGACCCCGGTCTTGCCGCCATGTACTTCCAGTTTGGCCGCTACCTGCTCATCTGCTCCTCACAGCCCGGCACACAGCCTGCCAATCTGCAAGGTATCTGGAACCCCGATGCCGGACAGTATCCCGCATGGGACAGCAAATACACCACCAACATCAACGTCGAGATGAACTACTGGCCTGCCGAGGTCACCAACCTCAGCGAGTGTCACGATCCCTTCCTTCAGCTTGTGAAAGATGTCAGCGTCACCGGACGCGAATCGGCTGAAAAAATGTATGGATGCCGCGGCTGGACTCTCCACCACAACACCGACCTCTGGCGCTCTACCGGATCGGTCGACAATGCCTCGTGCAGCATCTGGCCAACCTGCAACGCCTGGTTCGCCTCTCACCTGTGGGAACGCTATCTCTACACCGGCGACAAGGCCTGGCTTGCATCGGTCTATCCCGTGCTCAAAGGTGCCTGCGAATTCTATCAGGATTTCCTTGTCACCGACCCGAAGAGCGGCTACAAGGTGGTCTCCCCCTCAAATTCTCCTGAAAACCACCCCGGACTCGGTTCCTATGAGGATGCCGGAGGCAAGAAACGGAGCCTTGCAGTGTTCAGCGGCGTGACTATGGACAATCAGATGGTCTACGACCTGCTCAACAACACCGCTCTTGCTGCCGGAGTGCTCGGAGTGGACAGCGAATTTGCCGCCGGCCTCGACTCGCTCAAGGCTCAGTTGCCTCCCATGCACGTAGGTCAATACGGCCAGCTCCAGGAATGGCTTGAAGACTGGGACAAGGAGCGCAGCAGCCATCGACACGTCTCGCACCTCTGGGGGCTTTATCCCGGCAACCAGATCTCGCCATACACCAACCCCGAACTCTTCCAGGCAGCCAAAAAATCGCTCATCGGACGTGGTGACGCCAGCCGTGGCTGGGCTATGGGTTGGAAAGTCTGCCTCTGGGCCCGACTGCTCGACGGCAACCACGCCATGAAGCTCATCCGCAACCAGCTCCGCCTCAAAGATCCCAACGTCACCATCAAGGATCAGGATGGCGGCACGTATGCCAACATGTTTGACGCCCACCCGCCGTTCCAGATCGACGGCAACTTCGGCTGCACCGCCGGCATAGCCGAAATGCTTGTCCAGAGCCACGACGGAGCCGTCCACCTGCTCCCCGCTCTGCCCGATGCCTGGCCCAAGGGTTCTGTCAAAGGTCTCCGCACCCGTGGCGGTTTCGAGATCACTGACATGAAGTGGGCCGACGGAAAACTCGTGTCGGCAACCGTCCGCTCGACTCTCGGCGGCAATCTCCGCCTGCGTTCCGCCTCGGCTCTCCGTCTTGCCGGCGGCCAGCCTCTGAAAGCGGCTGAAGGAGCCAACACCAACGCGCTCAACAGCGTCTACTCCATCCCGAAACCCGTTATAAAAGACAGCTCCAAGATCCCGGCGCTCGAACTTCCCGCCACCTCTCTCTATGATCTCCCCACTGAGCCGGGAGCCACTTATGTGATCGAAGCCATCCGCTGAATTCCGCAAGCCCGCGCCTCAGATCCGGCTCACTGACCATACCGTCCCCCGCTCAGGGTGCGCAATGCACTCAGAGCGGGGGACCCGCTTTTTTAGCAGCTCTTTGTTCATTCAATCAGTCTTTTCAGTGAAAATTTCATTTCAGCACTTGCGGAATTCGGGCACTTTTGAGTAATTTTGCACTGCGATGTTACTGTCATTTGCCATACCCTCCACTGCGCCTCTGATCACCGCCCCCGTACCCATATTTCTGACGGTGATGGCCATTATATTGCTGACACCTCTCGTGCTCAGCAGGCTGAAGATTCCGCAGGTAATCGGACTGATCATCGCCGGAGTCGCCGTAGGCCCCTACGGGCTCAATCTGCTTGCCCGCGACATGAGCTTCGAAGTCTTCGGCCAGGTAGGCATACTCTACCTCATGTTTCTGGCCGGAATCGAAATTGACATGTACCACCTGCGCAAGAACCTGCGCAAAGGCATGGCTTTCGGAGCCTTCACCTTTATAATACCACTGCTTTTAGGAACGCTCACCGCGATGGCCGCGCTCGGCATGCACCTGCTTGAGGCCGTGCTGCTTGCCTCGATGTTCGCAGCCCACACCCTCATAGCCTATCCTATTGTAAACCGATTCGGAGTCACCAAATCGCCGGCCGTAATCATAGCCATAGCCGGCACCATCATGACCGTGCTCGGATCGCTGATAGTGCTTGCAGGTGTTCTCGGTGTCTACCGCGACGGCTCCTTGGGCTCCTTGGTTCCGGTGCTCTTCTATCTCGCCCTCTACTGCGTAGGCATCACATATCTCTACCCACGCATAACGCGCTACTTCTTCAAGCACTACAGCGACGGCATCAGCCAGTTCATCTACGTGATGGTGGCTGTGTTCGGAGCCGCCGCCCTCGCCTCGTTCATAGGCATTGAGGGGGTGTTCGGCGCCTTCTTCGCCGGGCTGGTGCTCAACCGCTTCATCCCGGCGCGGTCCACTCTGATGGGGCGCCTTGAGTTTGTGGGCAACGCTCTTTTCATCCCTTACTTTCTTATAGGAGTCGGTATGCTGATCGACCTGCGTGTCGTGCTTGACGGCTGGGGTACCCTCTACACCGCCGCCGTGATGAGCGCCGTGGCTATGGCCTCGAAATGGCTCGCCGCCCTTGTCACTCAGAAAGTCTACGGGCTGACACCGGTTGACCGCTCCATGATGTATCAGCTCTCCAACGCCCACACCGCCGTGGCCCTCGCAGTGGTCATGATCGGCTATGAACTGCATCTGTTTGATATCCAGGTGCTGAACGGCACGGTGGTCATGATCCTTGTCACCTGCACAGTCTCATCATTTGGAACCGAGCGGGCAGCCTCGCGCATCAAGGTCCAGATGCTTGAGCAGGAAGAGGAAGAAAACTCTAAAGACGATTCCGCCGCCCATCCGCGCACCCTGATAGCCATCTCGAATCCGCTGACAGCCCCCGGAATTGTAGACCTCGCCCTCTCGATGCGCTTCCCTGACAGCTCTGTGGCGGGCGATCTTTATGCGCTGCATGTGCGCAACGACAATTCTGCGTCGGCCCGTGCCATAGGCCGCAATTCTCTTGACGTGGCCGAAAGAGCCGCTGCAGCCGTCGAGACCACGCTAACTCCCATAGAGCGCTTCGATCTCAACTTCATAACCGGAGTGCTCAACACAATGGAGGAGCGTGACATAACCGAACTGATCGTAGGCCTCCACCGTCGCACAAGCATCATCGACTCTTTCCTTGGCGAGAAAGTGGAGCAGCTTCTGCGCTCCACCAATCGCATGGTGGTCATGCCGCGCTGCTTCATCCCGCTCAACACTGTCACCCGCATCCTTGTGGCCGTGCCGAAGAAAGCCCAGTTCGAAACCGGATTCCGCCGCTGGGTGCAGGCCGTAGGCAACCTCTGCCGCCAGATAGGCTGCCGGATTGAATTCTGGTGCGAGGAGTCGACAGTGCCGCTGATCCGCACGGTCGTAAGACAAAGCAACCTCGGCATACGGATGTCGTTTGCCGAGGTTAGAAGTTATGACGATTTCGTGTTGAAATCAGCGGAAGTCAATGACGATGATCTGCTCATAGTGGTGAGTGCGCGCCGCTCATCGGTATCGTTTGACAGTGACATGGACGCCGTGCCGGAATATCTGCAGAAATACTTTGCCAATACAAATCTCATAGTGCTCTATCCGGGCCAGTTCGGCACCGAAGCTCCGATGACTATGGCCGAGACTATGGCCACCGATATCGTGTCGACCCCGAACCCGCTCTATCGTTATACTATGGCGCTTGTCCGCCGTCTGCGCAGGGTTCTCAGCCATCGCTGAGAGAGCCTTTCATCCCGGACTTTGAACAGTCCGGCTCAGAACAGACCCATTCAGAGCGAGCGGTTGAAATAGCGGTCGAGAATATCGCGGGCGGCCGTAAACGAGCTTTGCTGATTGTTCAGCACGCGGATCTCCTTGGCGGCAAGCATCTGCTCGATTTCAGGATTATTGTAGAAATGGGCGCGGAGCTGCTCATCGATCGTCTCATACATCCAGTAGCGGGCCTGCTGACTGCGCTTGCGCTCGAAATAGCCGTTTGCGTCCACAAAGGCGAAATAGCGGTCTATCATGTCCCACACCTCAGGAATTCCCAGTTCGAAATAACCCGAATAGGTCAGCACCTCCGGGCTCCAGCCTGATTCCGTAGGCGGAAAGAGGTGGAGAGCACTGCGGAACTGTGCCTGCGCGAGCTGTGCGCGCTGAATGTTGTCGCCGTCGGCCTTATTGATCACTATACCGTCAGCCATCTCCATGATGCCGCGCTTGATGCCCTGAAGCTCATCGCCCGTACCGGCAAGCTGGATCAGAAGGAAGAAGTCTACCATCGAGTGCACGGCTGTCTCGCTCTGGCCCACACCTACGGTCTCCACAAAGATATTGTTGAAGCCGGCGGCTTCGCAGAGCACTATGGTCTCGCGCGTCTTGCGGGCCACGCCGCCGAGCGATCCCGCCGAAGGGCTGGGGCGGATAAAGGCGTCAGGGTGCACCGAAAGTTTCTCCATGCGGGTCTTGTCGCCGAGAATACTCCCTTTGGTGCGTTCGCTTGACGGATCGATGGCAAGCACGGCAAGTTTGCCGCCCCCCTTGAGCACGTGGAGCCCGAAAACGTCTATAGAGGTACTTTTGCCGGCTCCGGGCACTCCCGTGATGCCTATGCGGCGCGACTTCCCGGAGTGGGGCAGACATTTCTCTATCACCTCCTGGGCTATGGCCTGATGGTCGGGCGAAAGGCTTTCCACGAGGGTCACGGCGCGGGCGAGGGTGGTGATGTCGCCCTTGAGTATTCCTTCCACGAGTTCGCCCGCGCTCGGCAGCGCCTTGCGCTTGCGGCGTTTGAGATAGGGGTTGACTACCGGAGGCTGGCTCACGCCCTTGTTGACGGTGAGGCCGCCGAACTGATCGTCGTTTTCAATATGTTCCATGACTGATGTGATGCTTGACTGTGTGTGGGTCTATGAGTGAATGCTTGGAGACTGTTTTCTGACAACCTCTTATTTTACTTCGGCAACTACGCGGACCATAGTCGAGGGATGGTCCGGATCATTGGCTATGATATTGATGCGGGCGTTGAGCAGTTCGGTGTCGCCGATGAGGGCCGGATTGACCGTCACCTCCACCTTCTCGCTCTTACCCGGTTTGATCTTGTCGGATTTGAGTCTGACATCCACAGCCTTTTCCGGACAGTGGATGCGGCGGATCAGCAGATTCGACTTACCTTTGTTGACGATGGTAAACGTGCGCTTCAGCGGAGCGTCGCCGCGGCTGATGCGCCGCAGGTCAATGGCAGTCTCGTCAGTGTCTATCACCGGAGCGTTGGCGCGCTCCTTGGCTGTGAGCTTCGAGAAATCCTCGCCTATGATGGCCACGGTCTCGATCTTCATCCGCTCGGCCGATCCGGCATCGGGAGCTATCGTCATCGAGTCGGTCACTATGCCCCAGGTCTTGACCCGGTCACCGTGAAACACGGTCGAGATCACGAATCTGTCGCCCGGCGGAACTTCGGCCGGCTGCATGATCACATTTATATATGACGGCTTGCTGATCACCTGCGGGCGGATAGTATCGGCCGACGCATTGTAGCATTCGAGATACTGCCCGCCGGTATGGCCGCTGTAGATATTTCCGTAGCTTATCATGTCGCCGCGCAGTTTCATCGGGCCGAGCGTCAGCGGGAAGCGCGATTTCAGAGTGTTTGACGCGCCGATCACAGTGCCCTGGATGGTCAGTGACGTGCGCTTGGGGTCTGAATCGAGATCGACGTTGACGTATTTCACGAAGCGTCCCGGCCGCCCCTTGGGGTCGAAGCCCACGCGGATCACGGCCGTGTCGCCCGGAGCTATCGGATCGCGCGAATACTCCGGCTTGGTGCATCCGCAGTTAGCTCGCGCGCTGATGATGGCTATCGGCTCATCTGAGGCGTTGATCAGGCGGAAGTCACAGTAGACAGTGCCCAGGTCCTCGTCGAAAGCCCCGAAATCGTGCTTCTGTTCAAGCCATATGCCCTGGCCGTCGGCCTTGGCCATAAAAGCCGCCGAGCCTAAGAGCAAGGCGCAGAGGGTGCGGAGTCTCATCATTTGGTTTCAGGAATGATTACGCCGTTAAACGTAAGGTTGATGCGTGATTTAGTGGAGTTTGACTTCACCTTCACCGTGCGGTTGAACTCTCCGGCGCGTCCCTTGGGCTGGAAAGTAATCTTTATCTCGCCTTTTTTCCCCGGAGCTATTGGCCTTTTGGGGAAAGAGGGCTTGGTGCAGCCGCAGCCGCCGTTGCTCACATTGATGATGGTCAGCGGAGCCGATCCGGTGTTGGTGAACTCATAGACGGCAGTTACGGCGCCTCCGTCGGCCTTGATGGTGCCGAAATCGTGGGCGGTTTTGACAAATGTCATTTCAGCCTTGTCTTTGGCGCTTGCGCTTATGATGGCAGTGACTGCCAGCAACAGTACGAGGAATATTTTTTTCATAATCTATACTTGGTCAGTGGTTTTTGATATCTTGAATTACAGATGAAACGACAGTCGGTCATTTCTGGATATGACACCTCCCGGCTGAAATGGTTTAACCGGACATTAGCCACAAAATTACGCAAAATACATGAGAAAAAATTAAACGGTGATAAACATTTTTATCATAACTAACGTTAGAAATCCTGAAGGTGTTCAACGCCTGATCATACTTAAGAGGTGGTTTAAAAACAACCTTATATAGATTAACTCACGTTTACCTGCTGATTATGAGACGCAAGAGATTTTTCGCTTATATTATCGGACTCCTGTTGGCCTTTGTCGGGTCAGGCTTGGCAAGTTCTTGCGGAACCGTGAGAACCCATTGGGGCATGGAGCATGAATATCAGTATGACTTCCCCGACGAAGGCCACCATCACCATCATAAAAAGCATAAGAAACATAAGAAGCACAAGAAGCACCATCACCACCACCACGATGATGACGATGACTGATCGCTTCTTGAAGGCATGAGGCCTGGACAGACCGCGCCTTGCAGCCTCGTCCGTATCACTCATGCTGTCAGATCTCGGCCAAGATAAATTAGTTTTATAAAGAAACCCGGAAGAGCATCCGTGACAAACGCTCTTCCGGGTTTAGGTTTTTTAGAGGGTGTTTTATGGCAACACCCTCCCGGCTGTTTCTTACTTCATGTTTTCGAGAGTGGCGGCGTCGAGGCCTGCGATGGCGATGACATTGATGATGTCACGCACCTCCGCGTCAACGTTCATGAAGTGGACAGGCTTCTTCAGACCCATCTGGATCGGGCCGATCGACTCGCCGACACCCATTTCAAGCATGATGCGGTAAGCCGCATTGGCCGCGCTGAGGTTGGGGAACACCAGTGTGTTGACATCCTTGCCATAGAGGCGGGTGAAGGGATAAGCCTTGTCGCGCACGGCGCGGTTCAGGGCATAGTTGACCTGCATTTCGCCGTCTACGATCATATCCGGATTCTCCTCATGGAGTTTGCTGACAACGTTGTGCACCGTCTTCGGCTCGGTTTCAGAATTGGTGCCGAAGTTCGAGTAGGAGACGAGGGCCATGACGGGCTCGTGGGCGAAGAACTTCACCGCGTCGTGGGCCAGACGGGTGATGTCTGTCAGGGTTTCCTCGTCGGCGGTGCCGTTGATCATGGTGTCGGCCAGGAAGTATGTGCCCTTCGAGGTTTCGAGCACATGCATGGCTGCGAAGTGCTTGAACCCGTCGCGCAGACCTATCACCTCGCGGGCTATGTCCGCGGTAGGATTGTTGGCCGAGCGGGTTCCGGCAATGAAGGCATCGGCATCGCCTGTCTCCACCATCATCATGCCGAAATAGTTGCGGTCAAACATCTTGTCGAGAGCGCTTTCGAAATTCTCGCCCTGGCGCTGGCGCTTGGTGGTCAGCATGGCGGCATAGCGTTCGCGGCGCGGAGCCTCGCGGTCGTGGCGCAGGTTGACGATCTCGATTCCCTCTATGTTGAGGCCGAGGCGCTGGGCGCGTTTCTCGATCATCTCCTCGTTGCCGAGCAGGATGGGGATGCACAGACCGTCGGCAGCAGCGATGGCGGCGGCGCGGAGCATATTGTCGGTATTGGCCTCGCCGAAGGCCACTCGCTTCGGGTTGGTGCGCGCTGCCTCGTTCAGGCGGCGGGTAAACTTGCGGTCGTTGCCTTTGAGAAGACGGAGTTTTTCGTCATATTCGTCCCAGTCGGTGATCGGGCGGCGTGACACTCCGCTGTCCATTGCGCCTCTGGCCACAGCGGGAGCCACTGATGTGAGCAGGCGCGGGTCAAAGGGGGTGGGGATGATGTAGTCGCGGCCGAAGTGGATGTCTGAGCGGTTGTAGGCAGCGCTCACCACCGGTGGTACGGGTTTCTTGGCGAGTTCTGCAATGGCCCTTACGGCATAGATCTTCATCGTCTCGTTGATCTCCGACGCGCCGCAGTCAAGAGCGCCGCGGAAGATGTAGGGGAAGCCCAGCACATTGTTGATCTGGTTGGGGTAGTCCGAACGGCCTGTGCCCATGATGATGTCGGGGCGGGCGGCCATTGCTGTCTCGTAGGCGATCTCCGGATCGGGATTGGCCAGAGCGAACACGATAGGCTTCGGTGCCATGCTCTTGACCATTTCAGGGGTCACCACATCCTTGACCGAGAGGCCGAGGAACACATCGGCGTCAACCATAGCCTCGGCCAGGGTCGTGATCTCGCGCGAGGTGGCAAACTGTGCCTTCTGCGGGTTAAGGTCTGTGCGCTTGTGGCTGATGACACCCTTGCTGTCACACATCACCACGTTTTCCATCTTCACGCCAAGAGCGCAGTAGAGCTTGGTGCATGACACGGCTGCCGCGCCGGCGCCGTTGACCACCAGACGAATCTCTTCTATCTTCTTGCCCTGGATCTCGATGGCGTTGAGCAGAGCGGCGGCCGAGATGATGGCCGTGCCGTGCTGGTCGTCGTGCATCACGGGGATGTTCATTTCGGCCTTCAGGCGCTCTTCGATTTTGAAACACTCAGGCGCCTTGATGTCTTCGAGGTTGATGCCGCCGAAAGTCGGGCCGAGAGCCTTGACGATATCTATAAACTTGTCGGGGTCGGTCTCGTCGACTTCAATGTCAAAGCAGTCGAGACCCGCGAATATTTTGAAAAGCAGACCCTTGCCTTCCATCACGGGCTTGCCGGCCAGAGCGCCGATATTGCCCAGACCGAGCACTGCCGTGCCGTTGGAGATCACGGCCACAAGATTGCCCTTGTCGGTATATTTGTAAACATCGTCAGGATTGTCTTTGATCTCAAGGCAGGGATAGGCCACGCCGGGAGAGTAGGCCAGGGCCAGGTCGGCCTGGGTGGCATAGGGTTTGGTGGGGATTACTTCGATTTTTCCGGGGCGCGGATAACGGTGATAGTCCAGCGCCATTTCTTTTGTGACTTTTGCCATGTTAATTGGTATGGTGTGTGTATGTTGATGATCAGTATATTCTAAAACAATCTTATAGAATAATAGTTTTCTGACAAATCGTTGCCAAATCACTCGCAAAGTTAACAAAAATCTGTTAAGAGAGTCATTCTGCCGACAATAATAAAGCTGACGTTTAACAATAATTTAATCAATAAAGTTTAACGGAGCCTCTCGCCGAGGCTTATCTTCTGATTGTCAGCACAGACCGTTCAGCAATTTTCAGTCTGCAGTGATAATTTTTTAGCCGCTAATATTGGGATAGATGTGAAATAATTACTATTTTTACACCGTGATAAAGAGCCGTGGCGCATATCTGTTGTGTCCGGCTTGTATTATTGTCTTTTAAAAACTTCTCGTAAAATACTGTTGATCAATCTTATGAAGAGGATTTTCCTACTCCCGCTGTTGGCTGTGCTGATGGCGTTTGGTGCGTCGGCCCAGTCTGACCCGAAGCAGCCCCTCGTCTACGGGGTGGCTTTTTACAACCTTGAGAATCTGTTTGACACCATCAACAACAACGGCCAGTATGACCTTGAATTCTCTCCCAACGGTGCCCGTCAGTGGAACGGTTCCAAATACTGGAGCAAAATCAACAATCTGGCCTACTGCATCTCCAAGATGGTGACCAAAAACACTCCGATGGGCCCGGCAATCATCGGTGTCTCTGAAATTGAAAACAAAAGCTGTCTCGACGACCTCGTGCGCGCCAAAGACATCCGCCAGTGGCGTCTGCAGGTCGTGCACCACGACTCGCCTGACCGCCGCGGCGTCGACGTAGGCCTCCTCTACAACCCCCGCCTATTCAAAGTCCTCGATGTCACAAACCACCGCCTTGTGATTCCGGGCTACGAAAGCTTCCGCACACGCGACCAGATGTGTGTTACAGGTATCCTTGGCGGAGACACCGTCAGCGTCATCGTCAACCACTGGCCCTCGCGCCTTGGCGGACAGGAGCGTTCGAGCTACCTGCGCGAAGCAGCGGCATCTTTGTCAAAGCAGATCGCCGACTCCCTCTGGGCCATCCGTCCCAACCAGGGTGTGATAATCATGGGCGACCTCAATGACGACCCCCAGGACAAATCATGTGCCGTAAGCCTCGGCGCGCAGCGCGACGAGAAAAACGTCGGACCTCACCAGTTCTACAATCCCTGGTGGAAAATCCTCGACCGCGGCATCGGCACCCTCGCCTACAAAGGCCAGTGGAACCTCTTTGACCAGATAATCGTCTCCGGAACACTCCTCAACAAAAACGGCGCGCGCCTCTGCTACAGAACCTGCAAAGTCAACAACTTCGACTTCCTCTTTGACACCGAAGGCCAGCGTCAGGGTTACCCCAAACGCACATTTGCAGCCGGCGCATGGCTCAACGGATACTCCGATCACTTCCCGACTGAAATCTTTCTGCAGGTAACACGCCGGTAAGCGCCCGTCCAACAGGGATTCTTGTTTAACCACCTTAATATATTGTACAGGATGGACAACGATTCCAGCCCACGCATCTCTCACCGCCCTCCGTTTGTCATCACCGTCGGACGACAGTTCGGCAGCGGAGGCCGTGAACTGGGCAAAGCCCTCGCCGACGCTCTCGGCATAGCCTACTACGACAAGGAACTGCTTGTCGAATCGGCCAAACTCGCCGGAGTAAACCCCGAATTCTTCCAAAAGAAAGACGAGCGCTTCCCAACCTTCCTTCAGGGTCTTTTCAGCTTCTCGATGGGCGTGACACCGATGTGTTACTACACCGGAGCATCATCAATCTCCGATGACGGACTCTACAAAAGCATCAGCGACTTCCTGCGGTCCGTTGCCCAGGAAAAATCGTTTGTGGTGGTAGGCCGAAGCTCCGACTACATCCTGCGCGACCATCCCCGCTGCGTCAACATCTTTGTCCACGCTCCGATGGCCGACTGTGTGCGCCGCATAATGGGCCGAAACGATGCCCTCGCCGCCGACAAAGCCGAAGCAATGGCCCGCAAGACCAACAAATGGCGCGCCGACTACTACAACTTCTTCACTGACAAGACCTGGGGCGATGCCAAAAGCTACGACCTCACGCTCGACTCCTCACGCCTGCAGATGAAAGACAACGTAGAACTCGTCAAAGCCTACCTCCGCCTGCGCGGATTCATCGACTGACACCGGACATAACCGGATTGAAAAAAAAACGACATCAAAACATCAAAAATCATATTATCAATAATTTATGAGACTGAAACTGTTTCTGCTACTGCTGCTGACGGCCGTAATACCGTCGCTTGCACAGACCACAGGCGTAGCCGGTACCGTTGTCGACTCCAACACCGGCGTTCCCGTTTCGGGCGCAACTGTGATGCTCGACAACCAGGGACTCCAGGCAACGACCGACCCTTCGGGCGAGTTCCGAATTTCCACCGCCAAAGCCGGAGATGACATGCTTGTCATCGTGGCCTACGGCTATCAGGACGTCACGATGAACGTCAACATCGTCAACGGAGTCATCGACAACCTCGGCATCATCAAGATGCTCGACTCGAACCTCAACAACGTCTTCTATGAAGATCAGAATGACATGCTCTTCGACCAGAACCTCCTTGAAGACGAAGAAGGATCGGCACAGTCGATAGCAGCCCTCACCGGCGCCAGCGACGACGTCTACTACAACTCCGCAAGCTACGACTTCCAGCCCATGCGCTTCCGCATTCGCGGCTACGACTCCAAATACTCCGAAACCTACATCAACGGTGTGAACTTCAATGACATGGCCCGCGGACGTTTTAACTACTCCACCCTCGGCGGCATGAACCGCGCTTTCCGTGACCGCACTGCGGCTCTCGGCCTCGGAGCAGCCGCATTCGGCTTCGGCAACATCGGCGGCGCAACTGACATCAACACCCGCGCCTCGCACTACGCTCCCGGCTTCAACGGATCGCTTGCCTACACAAACTCAAACTACATGCTCCGCGCTATGGCTATGTACTCGACCGGTCTCAACAAGAACGGCTGGGCATTCACAGTCTCAGCAATCGGACGCTATGCCAATGAAGGCGTGATCGACGGAACTTTCTACAACTCCTTCGGCCTCTTCGCCTCGCTTGAAAAAGTGTTCAATGACAAGCACTCATTGAACCTCACAGTCTGGGGAGCCCCCACCCAGCGCGCCACCAACTCCGCAACCTACGAAGAAGCCTACCAGCTCACCGGCAACAACCTCTACAACCCCAACTGGGGCTGGCAGAACGGCGAGAAGCGCTCTTCAAAGATTGTTGAGACATTCGACCCCACTGCCGTGCTCAACTGGATCTGGAAACCCAAAAACGGAACCACACTGAACACCGGTGCCGCATTCCGCGCCGTCAACTACTCTACCTCGGCTCTCAACTGGTACAACGCCGCCGACCCCCGTCCCGACTACTACCGCTACCTCCCCAGCTACTTCGCCGACAACCAGGAAGCCTTCAACCTCTACACCGACCTCTGGCGTCACGATGACAGCTTCCGTCAGATCAACTGGGACAAGCTCTACCAGGCCAACTACCTCAACAACCAGTTCGGACGCGGTGGAAACCCCGACAACCACTCATCGAGCTACATCCTTGAGAACCGCCACAGCAATCAGCTGAACTTCATGTTTAACTCTCTGCTCAACCACCGTCTCAACGACCACATGACCCTCCAGGCCGGCGTAAGCTTCAACTACACCCGCGCCCACTACTACAAGACCATCCGCGACCTCCTCGGAGGTGAATACTGGCTCGACATCGACCAGTACAGCGAACGCGACTTCCCCAGCGACCCGCAGATGCTCCAGAACGACCTCCGCAACCCCAGCCGCCGTGTAGGCAAGGGCGACACCTTCGGTTATGACTACTACATCAACGCCCTCCACGGTGACTTCTGGCTCCAGAACATCATCACCCTTCCCCAGTGGGACATCAACTACGGCCTCAAGATCGGCTACACCCAGTTCTTCCGTGACGGCCAGATGCAGAACGGCCGCGCTCCCGAAAACTCCTACGGCAAGGGCGCTACCCACCGCTTCGACACAGGCGCTCTCAAAGCAGGCGCGACCTACAAGATCGACGGACGCAACTTCATCTCGGCCCACGCCGGATATGAGACCGTAGCACCCCTCTTCGAATATGCCTACATCTCGCCCCGTATCAAAGACACCGCCATTGACGGCCTCCAGAACGAACGCATCCTTTCAGGCGACATATCATACTCCTGGAACTACCGCCGTTTCCGCGGTGCAATCACCGGATTTTGGACCGAAATGTTCGACCAGACCGAACGCTCATCTTTCTATGACGACCAGTACTCAACATTCATGAACTACGTGCTCAAGGGCGTACACACCCGCTACAAAGGCATCGAGATCGGCGCAGCCTACAAGATCACTCCCTCGCTCACCCTCTCGGCAGCCGCAACCTTCGCACGTTATCAGTACAAGAACCGCCCCGAAGGCACACGCTCATATGAAAACGGCATGATGGACGACATCAACCAGACCGTTTATCTCAAGAACTTCTACATCGGCGGAACTCCACAGACCGCAGCCAACATCGGCATCGACTGGGCTGCCCCCAAATCATGGTTCTTCAACGTGAACGCTTCATGGATGGGCGACGCCTACGTAAACCTCTCGCCGATCCGCCACGAGGCTCTTCCCGACCTCTGGGAGAAATATCCCACTCTTGAGGAACTCGAAGCCAAGATGGGCCAGCTCGCCGAGCAGGACAAGCTCAAAGACGCCTTCGTCCTTAACGCATCTGTCGGCAAGCTCGTCTACATCAACCGCAAGATCTCGATGAACTTCAACCTCAACGTTGAAAACATCCTCAACAACAAAAACATCCAGACCTACGCCTACCAGCAGGGCCGCTTCGACTACACCAACTACGACTCGACCAAATACCCCAACAAGTATTTCTACGCCCAGGGCATCAAGGTCTATCTCAACGTAGGCATCCGCTTCTGATTTCTGTCACAACATCAATCCCCAAAAAGATCATAAATATATATGAAGCTATATAAATCAATATTCGCCGTGCTCGCCGTCGCCGCCACATCTGGCGCTCTCGTCAGCTGCGACGACGACCTCGACCGTCCGCCGGTGATTGTACCCGTGGCCACCTACGAGGCCAACACTTCGATCGCCGAATTCAAGGAACTTTTCTGGAATGCGGCTCAGAACAACACTCCGGAGACCATCCCCGTCAACGCCGACGGTGACAGCATCATCCTCGCCGGACGTGTCATATCATCAGACCAGAGCGGCAACGTCTACCAGCGCATCTACGTCCGCGACGAAAGCGGCGCGATGGACTTCCGCATCTACGGCTACGATCTCAATGAGAGCTACCACATGGGCCAGGAAGTGCGCATCAACGTCACCGGCCTCCTCGTGGGCGGCTACGGAACCCAGATGCAGATCGGCGTCTGGTACACCAACCCCAACACCGGATCGACAAGCCTTGGCGGCATGGACAAGGAAGAATTCATCCGCCGCGCACAGCGCCAGGGTCTACCCGCTGCGACAGACGCCGAGCCATACACCGTCAAGATCTCCGACCTCGAAGCCTGGAAAAACGACAAGGAAAAACTCATCCAGTGGCAGTGTCAGCTCGTCAAGATCGAAAACGTAAGCTTTGACGGCGGCGGCCAGGAGGCTTGGTGTAACAACCCCGGCCAGACCGGATCAACCAACCGCACTCTCAAGGACGCTGAAGGCAATTCAATCACTGTCCGCACAAGCGACAAGTCAAAATTCGCCTCACAGATCCTACCCAAAGGCACCGGATCTGTTGTGGCTATCCTCGGCTACTACAACGGCACCTGGCAGCTCACCGTCATGGACCCACAGTCAGGCTGTATCGACGGATTTGAATTCGTGGATGCCCCCTCAGGCCCTTCAGGCGATGCAATCTTCTCTGAAACCTTCGCTACAGGCCTCGGCAAATTCAAAGCCGTCAATGACCTCCTCCCTGAAGGTGTGTCTGAAATCTGGAAATACGACTCCCACAAATACGCTATCGCCACAGCCTACATCAACAAAGCCAACTACGCTTCTGACTCATGGCTCGTGTCGCCCGAAATCGACCTCTCGGCCCAGTCAGCAGCCTTCCTGAGCTTCGACCAGGCCCTCAACTTCTTCGCCAGCATCGAAACTGCCAAGACCGAGACCTCCGTCTGCATCCGTGAAGCCGGAACAACCGCATGGACCGTCCTCTCGGTTCCCGCCTATCCGGCCTCAATGTCATGGAACTTCGCAAACTCAGGCGACATTGACCTTGCGGCCTTCATCGGCAAGAAAGTCGAAATCGGCTTCCACTACACCTCCACAGCCTCCAAGGCCGGAACATGGCAGATCAGAAACGTGCTCATCGAGACCACCGCAAACCATCCCGTCACCCCTGACACCCCCGTCAATCCCCCGGTGGCAGGCGATGCAATCTACAGCGGCCTCTCTGAAAACGCCACTTCGATCGACTGGACCTTTGAAGACAACTCGGCCGAAAACGTCAACGAAATCTGGGCCTGGAAAAGCTACAACGGTCTCTACTATCTCAACGCAAGCGCCTTTGTAGGCGGCGTGGCCTATCCCGCCACTGCCTACGCCTGCTCACCCGTCATCGACCTTACAGCCGTCACTTCGGCCAAAATGACCTTCGATCAGACCGCCAAATTCCAGACCACACTCCGCACTCTCTGCTCGGTGGTTGTCCGCGAGGAAGGTGCCTCGGACTGGACTGAACTGACAGTTCCCGCATGGCCCGCAGCCGGAAGCTGGGACTTCGTCTCAGCCGGTGAGATCGACCTCTCGGCCTATGCCGGCAAGAAGATCCAGGTTGGATTCAAATACGGCTCTTCTGCTGAAGGAGCTGACACCTGGAGAGTCAAAAACCTTAAGATTACCGAGTAATAATCCAAAGATACTCTGAAAATTATGAGAATATTCAATAAATACATAGGACTCCTCTTCGCCGCGACCCTGGGCTTCACCGCTTGCCAGGACGATTTCGACGATCCCGCAATGTCCTCTCCCTCCTCGGCCTGGCTTGCCGACAGCGAGAACTATCAGCTCATGTCGATCAACGACTTCAAGACCGAATACTGGCAGGATGCTGAAAACTACTACGCCACCGTAGGTGCCGCGGCTGACGGCAAGCGTGTGCTCGTCAAAGGCCGCGTGATCTCCTCTGACGCTTCAGGCAACATCTACAAGTCGCTCATCATCCAGGACGCAACCGGCGCGCTCGCAATGAGCATCAACGCTAACTCGATGAACAACAAATATCGTCGCGGACAGGAACTCGTCATCGACGTAACCGGCATGACAGTCGGCAAATACGCAGGTCTCCAGCAGCTCGGCTTCCCCGAAGACTCCGAGTCATACGGCGCACAGACCACCTTCATGCCCTACGAATTCTTCGAACAGCATGTCCAGATGCAGGGCCTGCCCGCTCCCGCCGATCTCGACACCATCACCATCCGCTCGCTCTCTGAAATCTCAGGAGGCGGCGCGGCCACTCTCGTGAAATGGCAGAGCCAGCTCGTGCGTTTCAACGACTGCTACTTCGCCGACGGCGGCAAGGAAACCTTCGCCACAAGCAAGGAAACTGTCAACCGCACACTCACCCTCTCTGACGGAAGCTCGATGGTGGTACGCACAAGCGGCTACTCCAACTTCTACTCCGACGTCCTACCCGAAGGCCACTTCGACATCGTCGGCATCCTCGGCTATCACTCAAATGGCGGCTGGCAGCTCACCCTCATCGACCGCAAGGGCTGCATGAACGTCGGCAACCCCACCCAGGGCCCTGGAGCCGAAGACAACCCCTACACCGTAGATGAAGCCGTATCGGTAATCAACGGCGGAGGCTCAGACAACAACATCTGGCTCACAGGCTACATCGTTGGTGCCGTAGCTCCAGGCGTACAGTCTGTGACCTCCAATACCGACATCCAGTTCGGTGCCGAAGTAGACCTTGACAACACCCTCGTCATAGCCTCAGACCCCGAATGCAAAGACTGGACCAAGTGCATGGTCGTATCTCTTCCCCAGGACTCGCCCCTCCGCCAGTACGGCAACCTCGCCGACAACCCCGGCAACTACAAGGCGCAGATCTGGCTCAAAGGCAACCTCGGAACCCTTCTTGACATGGCAGCCCTCACCGGCAACAACGGCGCAGCCGCCAACTTCCGCATCGACGGGCTCGACATCCCCGACACCGGCGGCAACCTCGACCCCGACTTCAACACCATGAACAACGGCGAAGCCACCGGCTACTACGTCAACCTCACCTCGGCCACCGGCTGGACCGCAACCAACTCGCAGCTCCTCCGCGGAGGTGACTCAGACTCAAGCCCCGTCTTCAAAGTCTTCGGCGACGCCTCTGTATTCGCCGTAGGCCTCAACGGCAACACCTCCAAGCCCGGCACACTCACCTCACCCACACTCTCAGGAGGTCTCAAGACCCTCTCGTTCTACTACACCCAGGTGTTCAATGACAACGGCAAAGCCAAACTGACCATCAACATCAAGCAGAACGGCACCATAGTAGCCTCCGACATCCTTGAAAAGTCAGGCATCACTAAATTCGAGAAATGCGTCTACAGCCACGACTTCAATATCACCGGCTCCTACGTCCTCGAAATCATCAACGAATGCCCCTCAGGCCAAGCAGTCAACAAAGACCGAATCGCTATCTGGAACCTCACCGATGGAACCATCTCCGGAGGTGACACCCCCGTAGACCCCACCCCCGGCAACGCCGTGACCTCGCTTGATGAAACCTTCCCCAACAAGCAGATCCCCGCTGACTGGACCCTCGTCAAAGCCGCCGGCGACAAAGCCTGGTATGCCACCGTCTTCAACGACCTTCCCTATGCGGCATGCACCGGTTACAAAGGCACCACCCCGCCTTACGACTCATGGCTCATCAGCCCCGCTGTAGACCTCTCGAAAGTCACTGACAAGAAACTCTCCTTTGACACCCAGGTCAACGGCTACGGCTCAACAACCACCGTCTTTGAAGTCTACGTAATGACCTCGGCCGATCCCGCCACAGCCACCAAGACCAAGCTCAACCCCGCGCTTCCTACAGCACCTGACAGCGGCTACTCTTCATGGCTCAACTCCGGCGAGCTTGACCTCAGCTCATTCAGCGGCATCGTCTACATCGGCTTCCGCTACTATGCCACAACTGACGCCCAGTACGCCACCTGGTGTGTGACCAACGTCAAGCTCAACGCCGGCGGCGGTGAAAATCCCGGCCCCGTAGATCCAACCCCCACCCCCGGCCCCGCTGATGGAAGTGGAACAGAAGCAGATCCCTATTCAGTAGCCAAAGTGATTGCCCTTAACGCAACTGATAAGACCACCCCTGCTGAAGGTTGCAAAAGTGTCTATGTAAAAGGTTATATAGTCGGTTTTATGCCGTCAAACAAAACAGTGCTTTCAAATACCCAATTTACAGCAGAAGGCGCTGTGAATACAAACCTTGTTTTAGCTCCGACGGCTGATTGCAAAGATTATAACCTTTGTATTCCCGTACAGTTGCCGGCAGCTGTAAGAGCGACATTGGCATTGGATGCAAATCCGACAAATTTGGGTAAATGCGTGTTGTTGCAAGGTGACATCCTGAACTATTGCAGCGCATCAGGTCTTAAGAATACTAAGTTTATAAAATTTGTAGATTAAGAAATAGAATTAGTATTATAGAAAACAAGAGGGAAAGCTTAAAACTGAGCTTTCCCTCTTGTCATTTATAGCGGTATTGAATTCTTATTTTGGATTGTTTTTGCGATATTCCAGTCTGTGGCGGGTCATTTGTTCTCTGATACCGCCTTCTTCAAGGAAATTCTTTTTGGCCCGTTCGATGAGACGGTGGAGAAGAATATCCACCTGATGAATCAGAGTTATGGCTATATTTGCGATAGTCTCCTCGCTTGAATTTTGCAGTGAATTGCGATAGAAAGCGGAATCGCAGTGCTCAGAGCATCCCTTTCTGGTGCGTATGCTTCGAGGGTCAGACAGTTCCCACTGGCAGAGGCTTCTGACACGCAGAAAGTCCTCATAGTCCGCCAACAGCTCCTGGAGGCTCGCCTTGGCGACATTATAAAGCTTGATTTCAGTCTCGCGTGAAGTAGACGAAGCCGCACAGCCCTCAGCGATATTCTGTTTGCCCGATCGCGCCGCCTGAATCATCTGATCGACAGTCCTGTCACCTCTTGACAGAAAACGGTGGGCAAACATATAAGTGACATCATAGATACACTCAGCCTTCTGATAGACGATCAGGCTTTTGTAATGACCACGTTGAGGAAGAAAGGAAGATTGCATGATAATTGAGTTTTTTTAGGATAGGTTTGAAGTTTTATTTTTGGGGAGAGTTGGGAGCTTTTGGGAGTTTTTGGGAGTTCTGGGAGAGCTGGGAGTTTTGGGAGTTTTTGGGAGAGCTGGGAGCTTTGGGAGCTCTGGGAGAGCTGGGTGCTTTGGGTGCTTTGGGAGCTCTCAGAGCTTTCAAAAAAGATTCTCAGAACTCCCAGTTCTCCCAGCTCTCCCAGGGCTCTCAAAAAAGCTCTCCCAAGTCTCTCACTCCTCCTCCTTTTCTCTCAGAGGAATCCCCTTCTCTATGACCTTATTGACAAAGGCCACGAAATTCATCTCTAGGCCGGCTATATTCATCTCTGTAGCCAGTTCCGGGGGGAGTTGGGTGAGTTTGCTGTGGCAGCGCTCGGCAAGAGCCCAATCCGGGCCCTTCAGGTAAGCCTCAAGCTCAGCCGTCTTGCCATCGTTAAGCAGAGCCTCAGCCGTAGCGAGCTGCTCCTCATAGTAAGATCTGATCTTCACAGCCTCCTTCTTTGAAATCTCGGCAGGCTCCTCGCGCAGAATACCCTCCACGCGCTTCGTGCATGAGACCGAAACCACACTGGCGGCTATAAGCACTGAAAACAAAAGTTTTTTCATCATGGATAGTTTAGCGGTTTATTTTATAAGGCAGGGGCGCATCAGTTCAGAAGCGCCCCTGCAATACTTGTTTATTCTAAGTCTGGGCCGCCGCATGGCAGCCGCCGGCACCGGGGTCAGAGACCCTTGCCGTGACAGTTCTTATACTTCTTGCCCGAACCGCAGGGACAGGGATCATTGCGGTTGATGCGCGGACCGGCCTTCACCGGCTGAGGCGCCACACGCTGCTGACCGGCACCCTGGGCTGCCGCACGCTGAGCGGCCTCGCCGGGCAGATTCTCGCGGCTTGCGCGGTATTTCGAATAATCGTTCGCACGTTCAGGCATAGCGCGCTCAACCTTAGGCTGCGGCCTGGGGGCCTCAGTCTGCTGACGGGGAGCCTCTGCGCCCTCGTCCTCGGCCGCTGCTGCCTCACCCTCGGCATTCTCCGCCGGAGCCTCCTGCCGGGGTGCCGGCTGCTGCACATAGATCTGGCCGCGCATCAGAGTAGCCATAGCCTTAACGTTAAGATTGTTGAGCATAGCCTCGAAGAGATGGAACGACTCTACCTTATAGATCACCAGCGGATCCTTCTGCTCGTATGACGCATTCTGCACACTCTGGCGCAGCTGGTCGAGCTCGCGGAGATGCTCTTTCCAGAGCTCGTCGATGCTCACAAGCAGCACAGCCTTGTGCCATTCCTTGACGATCGACTTGCAGCCCGTGCGGTAAGCCTCGTCGATATCTACCACCAGATTGAAGAATCGCTTGCCGTCAGTCATCGGAACCGCGATGCGGCCCTTGAAACCACGGTTTTCAACGCAGTCGGTGATCACCGGCTGAGCCACGTCGAGAATTCTCTGGCCCTTGCGGTCAAAAGCCTCCTGGGCAGCGGTGTGGATCTTCTCGATAGCATCTTCCTTCGACATGTTGCGGTATTCCTCCTCGGTGAAAGGAGCCTCGATGGTGAGCACCCGCAGCAGCTCCATGCTCAGATCTTCATATTCAGCCGGGCTGTAGTTGTTGACGAGGTTCTCGATGATATCCCACATCATGTTGGCGATGTCGATGCCGATGCGTTCGCCAAGCAGGGCATGGTGGCGGCGGTTATAAATATAGGTACGCTGCTTGTTCATCACGTCGTCATACTCAAGCAGGCGTTTGCGGATACCGAAGTTGTTTTCCTCCACACGCTTCTGGGCGTTGCCGATAGCGTTGGTCACCATGCCGCTCTCAATGCGCTCGCCCTCTTCCAGCCCCAGAGTGTCAAGCATCTTCATCACACGGTCAGTGGCGAAGAGACGCATCAGCTGGTCTTCGAACGAAACGTAGAACACCGATGATCCGGGGTCGCCCTGACGGCCTGAACGGCCGCGCAGCTGGCGGTCGACGCGGCGCGATTCGTGGCGCTCGGTGCCGATGATGGCCAGACCGCCCGCAGCCTTCACCTCCGGGGTGAGCTTGATGTCGGTACCGCGGCCCGCCATGTTGGTGGCTATGGTCACCATGCCTTTCTTGCCGGCATGGGCCACGATCTCGGCCTCCTTCTGGTGGAGCTTGGCGTTGAGCACATTGTGGGGGATGTGGCGCATGGTAAGCATTCGGCTCAGAAGCTCGGAGATTTCAACCGAAGTGGTACCCACCAGCACCGGACGGCCTTTCGACACGAGATCCTGGATCTCCTCGATAACGGCGGCATATTTCTCCTTCTTGGTCTTGTAGACTCGGTCGTTCATGTCGATGCGCGCTATCGGCTTGTTGGTCGGGATAGTGACAACATCGAGCTTATAGATGTCCCAGAACTCGCCGGCTTCGGTTTCGGCCGTACCGGTCATGCCCGCAAGCTTGTGATACATGCGGAAGTAGTTCTGCAGAGTGATGGTGGCGAATGTCTGTGTGGCGGCTTCGACCTTCACATGCTCCTTGGCCTCGATGGCCTGGTGCAGACCGTCGCTGTAGCGGCGGCCTTCCATGATACGGCCTGTCTGCTCGTCGACGATCTTGATCTTGCCTTCGTCGATCACGTATTCCACATCCTTCTCGAAGAGCGTGTAGGCCTTCAGAAGCTGGGTGACGGTGTGGACGCGCTCGGCCTTCACCGCATAGTCCTGCATCAGCTCGTCTTTGCGCTGCTGGCGCTCGGCGGCGTTCTCGATATGCTCGGTCTCCGAAAGCTGCGATGCTATGTCGGGGAGCACGAAGAACTGCGGGTCGTCAGTCTTGCCGGTCAGCTCGTCGATACCCTTGTCTGTCAGTTCCACGCTGCGGTTTTTCTCGTCGATGACGAAGTAGAGCGGGTCAGTCACCTTTGGCATCTCGCGCTTGTTGTCCTGCAGATAGTAGGCCTCGGTCTCAAGCATGAGGTTCTTCATGCCCTCCTGAGAGAGGAACTTGATGAGGGCGCCGTTCTTTGGCAGACCCTTGAACGCACGGTAGAGAAGCAGGGCGCCTTCCTTGCGGGTCTCCTTGTCGTCTGAAGCGATCTTGGTCTTGGCTTCGGCAAGGATTTTGGTGACCAGACGACGCTGGGCCTCGACCACCTTCTCAACGTTGGGGCGGTACTGGTCGAAGAGCTGGTCGTCGCCCTTGGGAACCGGACCGGAGATGATGAGCGGTGTGCGGGCGTCGTCGATGAGCACTGAGTCGACCTCGTCGACGATCGCATAGTAGTGTTTGCGCTGCACCATGTCGGCGGGCGACATGGCCATGTTGTCGCGCAGATAGTCGAAACCGAACTCGTTGTTGGTTCCGAAAGTGATGTCACAGTTGTAGGCGGCGCGGCGCGCGGCGGTGTTGGGCTGGTGCTTGTCTATGCAGTCCACAGTCGATCCGTGGAACATGTAGAGCGGACCCATCCACTCCGAGTCACGCTTGGAGAGGTAGTCGTTGACGGTCACCACGTGGACTCCGCGGCCTGAGAGCGAGCGCAGGAACACCGGGAGGGTAGCCACGAGGGTCTTGCCTTCACCGGTAGCCATCTCGGCTATCTTGCCCTGATGGAGCACTATACCGCCTATGAGCTGAACGCGGTAGTGGATCATGTCCCAGATGATTTCGTTGCCGCCGGCGAGCCAGTGGTTTTTCCAGATGGCGTTGTCGCCGTCGATGCTTACGAAGTCCTTGCCCTGGGCGGCCAGTTCGCGGTCAAGCTCGGTGGCCTTGACCACTATGGTCTCGTTGGCCGCAAAGCGGGCGGCTGTCTCGCGGACCACTGCGAAGACTTCGGGCAGATGCTGGTTGAGCTTGTCCTCGATCGTGTCGAGCATGGTCTTCTCGTTGCGGTCGATCTTGTCCCAGACCGGCTGACGCTCGTCAAATGGAAGTTCTTCCACTTCAACCTTGAGGCGGGCGTTTTCCTCCTGCTCGGCGGTTATGGCCTGGCGGATGTCGTCGCGCACGTTCTGGATGCGCTCGCGCAGCTGGTCTATGCTAAGTTGTTTCACCTCAGGCTCAAGAGCCTCGATTTTTTTTACAATTGGCTCGATCTCCTTGAGGTCGCGGGTCGATTTGTTGCCAAAAATCTTGGTGAGAAATGATTGTAAAGACATATTGATGATGAAGTTTGTTTTCTGAAAGAGTGATGAAAAAAAGGAGGGGGAGAGGATGGGGGCGTGTGTGCGGTCAGCGCACGGACGAAAGGCGGATCGGGGGCACCGAGGCCGCGTTGGGCGACCTGATGCGGAGCAGGCGGGTGACAGTCGGGGCTATGGCCCGTGCGTCGACTGTCGAGTCGATGCTCTGCGTGCTGACCGCGGGCGCGAGAATATAGACGGGCGAGGTTGTCGCCACGCATCTAACGACAGGATTCTGTGTTTTGTTCACTTCATCGTCCGCCGAATCGGAAATCTCCCAGCCGGGATTGACCATCACAAGGAGGTCGCCGGCATGGACGGGCGATGTGTTGCGCTGCAGGGCCAGGGGTTCGTCGCCCGCGCGGCGCGCCATGATATCGTCGAGGGTGTAGACTGCGCTGACTCCGCTCATGCGCGCAAGGAAGTCTGCCGCTTCCCGGCGTATTGAGCTCTCGTCTATATTGCGGTCTTTCAGAAGTTTGCGGTTGAGGAAGAAGTAGCCGTTGTGATAGCCGCTCACGTAGTCTCCGTTGCCGTGGATGGCCATGAGATACATGTTGAGCAGCGATGTGGCCTTGCGGGGCGAGAACTGGCCGGAAGGTATGTTCCAGCGCTCCTCGTCACGCTTTCCGCCGGTCGGGGCCGGGGTGCCGGCTATGAATATCACCGAATTGGCCATGCCGGGACCTTTCTCCACGGCGCGGACTATGTGGGCTATGTCGGAGTCGAGACGCAGATAGGCGTCCATTGTCTCGATGCGGTTGTCGGCCTCGCGTCCGTATTGATAGGGCGACACGTTGAAGCCGAGGTTGAGCATGTCAGTGACTCCGCGGGTGCCGAGTTTCAGCGACGTGATGTAGTCGAGGCCTATGGCTGCCACTTCGCGGTTGCCCGGCGCCGAAGTCTTGAAGGCTTTGAAGCGGTCGGTCTCACGCGCGGGGAAGGTATGGCGGAAGGGGTATAGTTTCTTGTAGTCGGGCAGGTCAGGATAGCGGTCAAGCGCCATCGAGGGTGTCCAGGCCAGGGTGTCGAGGCGCGAGGCCAGTGTCACTCCGTAGTTGCGCTTGGCTATGGCGGCGGGCACGTCGCGGTAGAAGGTCGATGTGCACCATTTGCCGTTGGTGTCGTTGAGCCAGAAGCCGCTGTTGCCGGCGTGGCCGGCGAGGATGATGGCCACCTGGGCGTCCGGTGCCACCGAGTGGACCAGACCCAGACCGCCGTCCGAGATGCGCACCTCGTCGCTGACGGTCGACACTTTCAGCGCTCCCGGCGAGAAGGTTTCGTCGGTGAAATTGCCTATCTTGGCCGGATCGAGCAGTATCGGGTAGTCTGATTTCGTGTTGTTGTCCCAGACCCTTGCGGCGGGTATGCCGTTGACTCCGGGGGCGGCGCCTGTCATCAGCATGGCTGTGGCGGCCGTGGCGTCGATGCCGGGACCGAAGTCCACGTTCTCGATGCTGACGCCGTCACGGATGAAACGGTTGAAGCCGTCTTTGCCGAAGTTGTCGCGGAGCAGGTTGATGTAGTCGGCAGAAAGGCCCTCCACGAAGATGCCGACCACGAGCTGCGGGCGCTGGGCGGTGGCGGGGCGGGGTGCTGTCTGCTGAGCGTGGGCGAGAATGCCCATTGTCGCGAGTGAGACAACGAGCACTGAGGCAAGCCGGGTGCTTATCGGGTGGCTTTTGCGTGCTGACATCGGCGGTTTCGGTAGTAGGTGTATATGGTGGTCAGAGCCCTGACGCCGTCAGCCGCCATGAGGGGGATGAAGGCCGGGTTGGGCGACTGCACTCCGCAGAGCAGAATTACTGCGAGTGCCATCAGGAGTGCAAAGTTAACAAATTGATAGCAGACCGACAACTTTTCAAGTCTTTTTGACCAGACGGCCACTGCGGCGGTCAGACACAGGGGGTTGATCCAGAGAAACAGCCAGTTGGGCGAGGTGGCCTCATGGACCGAGACGAAGACCAGAAAGGCTATGACGCAGCCCGTCAGACCGAGCAGCGTGAAGTAGATGCTGTCGAAAATGCGGCTTGCGGCGGTGCGCCGGCGGCTTCTGAGCTGCCCGGCGGAGACTGCGAGGGCCAGTGCGAGCACCACAAGGCTCCAGAACATCGGGGCGAGATACCACGGAGTGGGGGGAAGCAGCACTCTTCCGTCTTTTTCCCTGACAAGGCAGACGGCCGGGGCGGCTATGCGCCGTCCGTCAGGCCGGGTGGCCTGTTCGAGCATAAGTTCGAGTTTCACAGGGGCGAAAGCTTCCTCGCGCAGGCTTATGGGGCGGTCTATGCCGCTTCCGAGGGCGAGGTCTATGCCGAACTGATACCAGGGATAATCGCGGTGATATGAGCGCATGGCCTCGCGGAACGACGGTTCGCGCCTGAGCCCGTCGAAACTGAACCGCAGGCTGTCGCCAATGGCCTTCTCTATGACGGCCAGGGGACGGGTGGCGCAGTTGTCAAGCACGTAGTTGTAGCGGTAGACGCGGTTCTCAGGTCTGAGATTCAGGTCGGTAAGCTCTACCACTCTGAGAGCTTCCTCCGGGGTGAGATCAAGCGTCTGCTCCACCACCTTGCGCCCTTCGCGGCGGTAGATTTCAAGAAAACGGTCGGTGGAGGAGGCTCCGGCCAGATAGTCGGTCTCGCCTTTGACGAAGCGGTAGACGAAGTTTGGGGCGGCGAAGTCGAAAAGCCCCCAGTTGACCACGTAGTCTCCGCGGTCGGGGTGGACGATTCGCAGGGCCGTGTGGCCTTCGAGCTGATAGATCTCCGCGCCTGCATGGGCTGTCAGCAGCGAGATGCGCGGAGTAGCCGGGGGGAGCTGCGCCGAGGCGGCCAGGCTCAGGAGCATGGCTGCGATCATGATGGCCATTCTTTTCAGCGCGTCAGTCATAGTCTTGTCAGCCAAGGAGTTTTGAGATGTCATCGAGCTTGATGATGGTGAACACTGTGTTGCCTTCGGGGGTCAGTCCGGGCGAGGTCAGGCGGAAGAGGTCGCTGATGAGCTTGTCCATCTCGGCGGCGCTCAGAGCCTGTCCGCGCTTGATGGCGCTGCTGCGGGCCATCGACATGGCCAGACGTTCCTGAAGTCCTGTGGCAAGGTCTTCGCCGCTGTCGGTGATGTTTTCGATCATTCCGAGCAGGGTGTCGCGCGGATTGGCGTCTTTGAGAATCGAGGGTATGCCCATGATGCTCCAGGTGTTGTCGCCGAGGGGCGATATGCTGAATCCGAGGTTTTCGAGTTCGGGGGTTATGCCGGCGAGCACGGCGTTCTGCGCGGCTGACAGCTCTACGGTCTCCGGAAACATGGTGTTCTGGCAGACGAAGGTGTGTTCGCGGGCCTTGGTGAGATATGTCTCGTAGAGTATGCGCTTGTGGGCGCGGTGCTGGTCGATGACCATCAGTCCGTCGCGCGAGGGGGTCAGAATGTAGGAGTTTTTGAGCTGCAGGGTGGCTGATGTCACTTCTCCGCTCTCCATCTCAAGCTCGCTTTCGGCTTCCGGGAGGTTGACTTTGCTTTCGACCATCGAGGCATAGCCGTCATCGCGTTTTTTGATGAAGTCGTCATAGAGTTTTTCCCAGTCCTGGAAGTTGGAGCTCCGCCGGCGGGTCTGCGGCTGCCGGGGGGCCGACGGGTCTGCGGTCCGGAATGACGGGCTGTCAGCTGTGTCGCCTGAGGGGGCGAAGGGGGAATAGGGCTCCTGGTCATCGGCGATGGCCGACATTTTCGACACTCTCCGAGCTCCGCCTGAGCCCTGGGCGAAGGGGTTGTAGCTGTCGTCAAGCTCCACTTCGTGGGTAGCGCTTGTGTCTGGCACGAAGGCCGGTATCTCCGGAGCGTCTTCCACGTCGAAGTCAATGGCCGGCGCGGCGTTGAAGCGTCCGAGCGACTCGCGCACGGCGGCGCTGAGTATCTGCCATATAGGCTGTTCGTTCTCGAACTTGATTTCGTTTTTGGTCGGATGGATGTTGACGTCGATAGTCTCCGGGTCGACGGTGAGATTTATGAAGTAGTTGGGCTGCTCGTCGGCGGGAATCAGGCGTTCGTAGCACTGCATGATGGCCTTGTGGAAGTAGGGGTGGCGCATGTTGCGGCCGTTGACCATGAAATATTGCAGCGGATTGCGCTTGCGGGCGTTTTCCGGGAGCCCTATGAAGCCGTTGATGCGGACAATCGAGGTGTCGGTCTCTACGGGTATGATCTGCTTTCCGAGCGATTTGCCGAATAGGTCTGAGATGCGTTGTTTGAGCGATGCGCGGCGCAGGGCGTGGAGGGTGGTGTCGTTGCTGATCAGGGTGAAGTCCACGCCGATGTTGACAAGCGCGAGGCGTTCGAACTCGCGCATGATGTTGCTGAGTTCAACGGAGTCTTTCTTTAGAAACTTGCGGCGCGCGGGCACGTTGAAAAACAAGTTTTTGACCATCAGGTTGCTTCCCGGCGCGCAGGCTTCGGGCTTCTGGCTCTCTACCTTCGATCCGCTGATGGTCAGGCGGGTGCCTACGCTCTCGCCTTTGAGCATTGTGCGCAGGTCAACCTGGGCTATGGCTGCGATCGAGGCCAGGGCTTCGCCTCGGAAACCCATTGTAGAGAGGCTGAAAAGGTCGTCGGCGCGGCTTATTTTCGAGGTGGCGTGGCGTTCGAAGGCGAGACGGGCGTCGGTGTCGCTCATGCCGCAGCCATCGTCGATCACCTGGATGAGTGTGCGTCCGGCATCTTTGAGAATGATGGTGACGGAGGTGGCTCCGGCGTCTATTGAGTTCTCTACAAGCTCTTTGATGACTGATGCGGGGCGCTGGATCACTTCTCCGGCGGCAATCTGGTTGGCCACGGAGTCGGGGAGAAGGCGGATGATATCGCTCATGAGATCACCTCCTTTCTGTAGATGTCAGTGGTGCCGGGGGCATCGGGTGTGGGAGCGGACGGTGCTTCGGGCACATCGGGAGTTTCGGGTGCTTCGGGTGCCGGATCAACGGGTGCGCTTGGCTCAGGCTGATCGGCGGGCTTCGGAATTTCTATTGAGTCAGGCAGGGCTACGGGTTCCGGAATCTCGATTGAGTCAGGTCGGGCCACGGGCTCCGGAATGCCAAGTGAGTCAGGCAGTCCGATGCTGGAGCCAGGCTGGAGGGAGTCGGCGGGCAGTGAGTCTGCCGGGAGTGTCGCGGAAAGCGCTGTGCGCTCAGGCTCAAGCGGTCTGGGGCGTCCGGTGGCAGTGCCGCGGACGGTGTATGCGTCGGGGCGTATCTTGCCCATGAGTTTCTGTGCTTTCAGATCGGCCATCTCTGCGGGGTAGTCGAAGACTTCGGCGGGTGCCATAGGCCGCAGAGGCTCATACCAGCGGAACATGGGCAGATAGTAGGCCGAACGTTTGGCTAGATAGAGCGGGGTGGCCTTGCCGGTGGTTTCGGGCCACATGTTGATTTTCTCGATCTCGTTGCCGTTGAAGTAGGCATCCATTGTGCTGCTTTCGGTGAAGACAAACTTGTTGTAGGTCGAGTCGTTTTCCATCGGGAACATTATCACCTGCACGTTGCCTTCCACGTAGAGGCGGCGGATTGTCGAGTCGTTGAACCAGGCGGTCATGTCGGAGCCGGCGAGCTGGTCATAGCAGTCTTCGCCTATGTGCTGACCGAGCACTCCCGATTCGGGCAGGCGCGCCCAGTCGACTGTCGAGTCGTTGAAATGGGCGTAGATGACGTTGCCTACAATCTGCTTGTCGCCATACCAAAGGATCGGGTTGTAATACATATATAATATGGAGTCGCGCTCTACCACGCTCATGGAGTCGCAGAGCCCCTGGCAGTCATTGCGGAAGAAGCGCACACGGTGGAACACGTCAGTGACTTTCGTGGAGTCAGTGAGCATGTAGGCGCAGATGGTGTCGCCGTGGAGGTAGAGGGTGTCGGCCTGGGAGTATTCGAGGGCGAGGGCGTTGCCGGTGATGAAGGCGGAGTCTTTCAGTTCGTCATAGAAGCCGTAGTCGCCGCGCAGTTCCGACTGCTTGGCGGAGTCTGTCAGAATCATGTTGCCGAAGGCTTCGCCGTAGCCCTTGTTGCGGTCATAGAAGAGGGTGTCGCCGGTCAGATAGTTGCCTCTGCGGGTGTGGACCGTGGAGCGGTCATAGAGGTCGGCCAGTCCGGCGTTGGTGTCATAAAATCCTGAGGTGGAGGTTATTTCGCCGTCTTTGCTTACAATGAGTGTCTCGCACATCAGTTGGGCTATGTTGGTGCCGGTGTTGTAGGTGAGCGAGTCGGTAAACATTCTGAGCGTGTCATTCGGGCGCGGGCCGGTTAGGTCTACGTTCAGATAGAAGAAGGCGTCTTTCGAGTCGGGGTAGTAGTAGCCCTGGAGCGATTTGAGTATGTTCTGCTTGTCGGTCAGCGTTCCGCCGGTCTCGTAGTAGCCCACGTGTTCGGCCAGATCGTAGAAAAATACATCGGTTGTCAGCGAGACGTCGCGGTTGATGAGGCGGACTTTTTTGCCGGGGTAGGCGCGGAGTTCGGCCAGTTCGTCGGCACCGCTGTAGTAGAGTTCATCGCCGTAGACGAAGAGGGTGTCGCCCTGCTCCATGTGGACGTTGTTGAAGGCGTCGAGCGACGATGTGGCTTCGTTGAAGCGGGCGCTGTCGCAGTACATGAACATGTCGCCTTTGCGGAACATGACGTTGCCCACAAGCACCTGCACGTCGGAGTCGCGCGCCTGGTCAAACATCAGGCGGTCAGCTTTTTCGAGAAACACTTTTCCGGGGTCGTGGCGGTCAGCCGCGGGTATGGTCGGCCTTACGACGCTTTTCTTGGGCGCCGGGGCTGATTTAGGCGCCGGAGACTTGGCCGAGGGGCCGTCTTTCGGGGCCTGTGCGAGCATGGCGGGCAGGCTGACTATTCCGAGCGCCGCGAGTGCCAGTAAAGGTGAGAGTTTCATCACTGCTGCTTGTTCCAGTCGTGTTTGAAGTCGCAGTTTTTCCAGCCGTCTTCGATGCGGATGTAGGTGTTTTTGATTTTTTTGGAGAGCCAGGTGTTGAGCACTTCCTCGCGGCGTGAGTTTTCATACATGTCCTTGACCAGCTGGTAGTCGTCGCTGATGTTGGCGCGGTGGCCGGGGATGCGTGAGGTAAGTTTCACGAAGGCCACTTTCTCGCGGTTGGTCTTGGGGTCGGTCATGATGAAGGGCTGAGAGATGTCGCCGGGCTGCATGTCGTTGACCAGGCGTGAGATTTCCTGGGGCAGCTGGGCCATTTCGAAGCGGGTGGAGCCGGTGGTGGGGTTGACCATGCGGCCTCGGTTGTTTCTGGTGTCTTTGTCCTGCGAGAGCACGGTGACGGCTTCCTCGAAGGTGAATTTGCCGTCGTTGATATCCATGCGCAGCGAGTCGAGACGGTTGACGGCCTCGGTGAGGTCTTTCTCGGCCACTTTGGGGCGCAGGAGTATGTGGCGCACGTTGACGCGGTCGCCGCGCTTCTCGATGAGCTGCATGATGTGGTAGCCGAACTGGGTCTCGACTACTTTTGATACTTTCTTGGGGTCGTTGAGGTTGAAGGCTACTGCCGCGAATTCAGGCACTAATTCTCCTCGTCCCATGAAGCCGAGCTCACCGCCGCGGACGGCGCTGCCGGGGTCTTCGGAGTAGAGGATGGCGAGGGTCGAGAAGGGGCTTTCACCCTTGTTGACCTGGTCGCTGAAGGAGCGCAGACGGGCTTTCACGTCTTCAACAGCTTCGCGGGAGACTGAGGGAGATACAGAAAAGATCTGGACTTCGACCTGGAGGGGCACCCAGGGCACGCTGTCTTCGGGCAGTTTCTCGAAGTAGCGGCGCACGTCGGCCGGTGTGGCCTTGATCTTGGAGGTGAGGTTCTGCTGCACCTGCTGCACACGTGAGCGGTTGCTGATCATTTCGCGCAGCGATTCGCGCATGGCGGGGATGGACTTGTGGAAGTATTGTTCGACCTTTTCCTTTGATCCGAAGTTGTTTATGTAGTTGTTGAGGTAGGCTTCGACCTGGTTCATCACCCAGCTGTCAGGGGCTACCACGGTGTCGAGCTCGGCCTGGTGGAGATAGAGTTTCTCGATGGCGAGCTGTTCGGGGATCACGCAGTAGGGGTCGCCTGCAATGGGCATTTTTTCGTAGAGCATGGTCTGATAGGCTTCCTCGATTTCTGATTTCCAGATGGGCTGGTCGCCTACTACCCAGGCTACTTCTTCGGCCACGTTGTCAGTGCCTGCCGAAACGTAGGCAGCACCGGTGAGCAGGAGTACTGCAAGCAATATGATTGATTTGGTTTTCACGCTGTTAGTGTTCATTGATGTGAGAATAGTGAATATCAGCCCCAAAATTACAAAAAATATTGCGAACACCCTCTAAAGGAGGGCAATAAAAAATCTTAACATTTCCGCATTATCGCACCCCGGCGGGGGGTGGCGGTGCGTATCTTTGCCGTAAATAATAATTTTGATCACTTTAATCGCTATGAATAAGAAATTTGCAGGCGGCAAGAGCCGCGGAAAGGTTAAGAAGCTGTGCCGGCCGGTGTCAGAGGAGTTTTATGCAGGTATTGAACGCCGTATAGGGGTGACTGTCAGTTATCTGGACGATCCGTCGGAGCAGGCGGCCAAGAGCTTGCGGCACGTGGATGATTATCTTGCTGCGGGGCGTGAGCCGACGCTGGCCGACGGTCTGGATTCGATTCTGATTTTCAAGATGATACAGCCGGAGCTCGACAAGGCCAAGGAGCGGTCGGCAAGGGCGCGTGCGGCTGCCGAACGGCGCCGGCATGTCAGGGAACTGCAGCGCGCGGAGGCTGAACGGGCTGCGGCTGCGCCTGAGGCGGCCGTGGAGTCTGCTGCGCCAGAGATTGATGGAGTTGCAGGAAATGACGCGGCCGCAGCTACGGTCGTGGCTGCGGTCGCGGATGTGTCTGCCGTGGAGGCCGGTATGTGCGCTGTGTCTTCCGGAGGCGGAGGGTCAGCGGGCAGTGAATTTCTTGCCGTTCCAGCTGTAAGTCAGCGAGGGGCGGAGATAGCTTTCGATCATGGAGTAGACATCTTTGTCGAGGAAGCGGGCCAGATTGTTGGTCAGCGTCAGCTCTGAGGTGGCCGGGTCGATGCGGTAGGAGGCGAGCATGAAGGGCACCTGCATGGTGACTTCTTCCTTGTTGTCGCGTCCGGCGTCGGTGAGCCATTCCTTCCATCCGGGTTTGGTGAACATGGCGGCGCCGTCGAGCGGCTGCCAGCTGCTGTCAAAGAAGCGGATGGATGAGTCGAGTCCGGGAGTGGCCACTGTGCTTATCAGGGCTATGATATCGCCTTTCTGCCCTTTGAGCACTGCGACCTGGGCTGCCGATGAGTCTGACATCTTGACGGTCAGTGATTCGGGCGAGATCTCGGTTATGGCTGAGCGCCCCTGCAGGCTGTTCTGCGAGGGGGTTGACAGGCCGCTCTTCACGTAGTCGACCATATCGAGACGTGTGTTGCGGTCAAGCAGCGGGAATATGTTCTGCGGAGCCGATGTGAAGGCGTCGGCAGCGGTGAGCTGGGCCATCGCACCCAAGGCTCCGGCAAGGAGCAGGGTTGCTGTAAGGAGGAGTTTTTTCATTGTGTGACGGAATTTTGAATGAGAGTTTCAGTTGGCTTCGGTGAAGAGTTCCGCGGGGCTCAGCTGGCGGTCTTTTTGGCTTTGTTCTTGCGTTTTTCGGCTATGCGGCTGTAGTCGCGTTCGGGATCGGCTATCTCGCTGTGGAGGCGCTTTCCGTAGAATTCGGCTCCGGTGAGCGCTCCGACCACCTTGCGGGCATCGGATTTTTTGACATCGAAGAGGGTGTAGCCTGGCAGAAGGTCGATGCGGCCCACGTCGACGCGCTTGCCGTTGATGAGTCTGTTGAGCATTTCGATGAGGTTTCCGGCGAAGAAGCCGTCGCGCTTGCCTATGTTGACATAGACTCTCTCGAAGCCGCGTTCGGCTGTTCGGCGGTCTTTCTCGCGGTCGTTTTTGGGGCGTTCGTGCTCACGCTCGGCGGCAGCCTTGCGGGCCTTGCGCTCCGAGCGAGAGGGCTTGGCGTCGATGAAGTCGATTTTCGGTGCGTCTTTGTAGTAGTCGAGCAGGCGGTTGAATTCGAGCGAGATGACGCGCTTGAGCAGGTCTTCCTCGGAGAGCCATTCGAGTTTGCGCGAGATGCCTGAGAGGTAGGGTGCTATCTCGGTTTCGTTGACTTTGACGCGCTCTATGCGGTCGGCGAGGTTGTAGAGCTGCTTTTCGATGATGTGTTCGGGAGTGGGCACGTCTTTGTGTTCGAAGGTCTTGCCTATGATGCGCTCTATCTCGCGCATTTTGCCTTTTTCGCGCGAGTGGATGATGGCTATCGAGACGCCTGACTTGCCGGCTCGGCCTGTGCGGCCTGAGCGGTGGGTGTAGACGGCGGTGTCGTCGGGTAGGCCGTAGTTGATGACGTGGGTGAGGTTGTCGACGTCGAGTCCGCGGGCCGCCACGTCGGTGGCCACGAGTATGGAGACCACGCGGTCGCGGAATTTCTTCATCACTATGTCGCGCTGCTGCTGGGAGAGGTCGCCGTGGAGGGCTTCGGCGTTGTAGCCGTCGCGGATGAGGTTGTCGGCTATCTCCTGGGTGTCGCGGCGGGTGCGGCAGAAGACTATGGCGTAGATGTTGGGCGAGTTGTCGACCACGCGCTTGAGGGCCAGATATTTGTCGCGGGCGTTGACCATGTAGTAGATGTGGCGCACGTTTTCTGCTCCTTCGTTGCGGGTTCCGACCACGAGTTCCTCGTAGTCTTTCATGTAGCGCTTGGCAATCTTGAGGATGTCAGGCGGCATTGTGGCGGAGAAGAGCAGCATCTTGCGGTCGGCGGGGATGTAGGAGAGGATTTCTTCGATGCTGTCGAGGAAGCCCATGTTGAGCATCTCGTCGGCTTCATCGAGCACTACGGTGTGTACTCCGTCGAGGCGGACCACTCCGCGCTTTATGAGGTCGATCAGACGGCCTGGGGTGGCGACTATGATCTGGACCCCTTTTTTGAGTCCGCGGATCTGGCTTTCGATGCTTGAGCCGCCGTAGACCGGGAGCACTTTGACATCGGGGATGTATTTCGAGAAGTCGGCCAGGTCGCTGCCTATCTGGAGGCAAAGCTCGCGGGTGGGGGCGAGGATGAGGGCCTGGGGAGTGTGGTCGGCGGGGTCGATGCGCTGCAGCAGAGGCAGTCCGAAGGCTGCGGTTTTGCCGGTGCCGGTCTGGGCGAGGGCGATTATGTCATTGGCGTCGCCGAGCAGGCGCGGGATCACGCGTTCCTGAACGGGCATAGGATATTCGAATCCGAGCTCTTCAACGGCTTTGCGCAGCGGCTGGCTGACGCCGAGTTCTTCAAATGTTGTCATATATACGGTTTTGTGATTATAACCTGTCAGAGACAGGTTTGGTTTAGAGGCGTTGTTTTAAAAGCCGGTTTTTAAACGGACTCTTAAACAATCTGTTAGATGCCGCCGGAAGTCTGATATCCGGTCGGCGGGGCTGTTATCTGACCCACTGCGAGGGGTTGAGTTTCTGGCGCTCGTTGCGGATCTCGAAGTGGAGGGTGGTGCGGTTTGAGTCGTCGGGGTCGGAGAAGACGGTGCCGATGTTCTGTCCGGCTTTGACGCTGTCTCCTTGCTTGACGGTGACGGCCGAGAGGTTGGCGTAGATGCTGATGTAGCGTCCGTGGCGTATCATTACTATGGAGTTGAAGCCGTCTTGCCTGAAGATGGCCGAGACTTTTCCGGCGAAGATAGATCGGGCCTGTGTGCCGGGGCTGACTTCGATGTCGATGCCGGAGTTTTCGGTTTCGACATGGCGCAGGGTGGGGTGTGGCTGGCGTCCGAAACGGCGTACTATCTTGTATGATCCGGCTACGGGGAAGAGGAGCCGGCCTTTGTTTGCTTCGAATGATCCTGTCAGTGCCGAGGCAGAGGTGGAGGCTGCGGTGCGGGTCGGGGCGTTGGCCGAGGCTACGTCTTTGGCCGAGCGTCCGGTATCAGAGGCTTTGGTGCCTGAAGAGCCTTTTGCTTTGTTTTTTTCTTTCTCGCGCTCGCGGCGTGCTCTTTCGGCTTCCTCGCGGGCTATGCGGGCCTGTTCGGCGGCAATGAGGCGGTCGAGTTCACGGTCGAGAGCGGCCGATTTGCGTTTCTGCTCTTTGAGCATGGCGCGCAGGGCTGAGTCTTCTTTGCGCAGGGATGTGACCATTTTTTCAGATTCGGCCTGCTGGCGTGAGAGGGTGGTCTGGGTTTCTTCGGCTTTGCGGTAGGCCAGGTCCTGGGAGTGGCGCAGCGATGTGAGGCGGGCGCGCTGGGCTGCTATGCGGTCTATCCCCCGGCGGATGTTTTCGGCTCTGCGTTCGCGCCATGCGGAGAAGCGGCGCAGGTAGCGGATGCGGCTGTAGGCTTCGGAGAAGCTTTTTGCTGAGAAGATGAAGCTGAGTTCTCCGGTGCTGGCTGCGTGGGGCTGGAGTTCGCGGAGGGCTTTGGCGTAGGCCAGGCGCATGGCTTCAAGGTCGTCTTCGAGGATCTTGATGGAGTCGGCGGTGGTGCTGATGGCTGTTCCGAGCGAGTCGATGTGGCTGCGGAGGTCGCGGACTTTGCTGCGGTTGGCTTCTATGTCGCCGTTGAGGGAGTTGAGGCGGTTGATCTGCCGCTGGAGCTCTTTGGTGTTGGTGTTGAGTCTGGTGGCGGTTTCGGAGATTTTTTTTTCGGTGGTGCTTTTGTCTTTTCTGACTGATTCGAGGGTGCGGGTGGCGGTTTTCTGTTTTGTGGCGGTTTTGCGAGTGGTGGTGGTTTTGGTGTTCTTGCGTCGGGTCTGGGCGTCGGCAGGGCTGCCTGCGCTTATGATGGCGACAAGCAGGAGCACCGCGAGGCTGCGGCACAGTTTCAGAAGGTTTCCGGATGGTGATGAATGGGGCACTGGGTGGCGGGTTTTGATTGGATTGGGCTAATTAGACTGAGATGGGTCTGATTAGGCTAATTGGCCATTTTGGTGACTATTTTGAGAATGTCGGCGGCTTTGATGCGGGTGTAGCCTTTGGGTGTGGACCAGTTTTTGGTGGCTCCGGTGTTCCATTCGGCGCGTCGGGCGTTGAGTTCAAGCTGGGCGCTGAGGGTGGTTTTGCCTCCGGCGGCGGTGAGGAGGGTGGTGGCGGCGAAGGGGCCGACGGGGCCGGTGGCGAAGTCGGTGTATTCGGCTGTGAGCGGTTTGCGGGTGGCGGGGGTGACTGTGAGGCTTTCAAGATTGCCTGTGGGGGTTGAGAGGGTGAAGGCGTAGGACATGCCTGAGGGGCTGCCTGAGGGGGTGATGGTCCAGTTTTCGGGGGTGCCGGCGAGGGTGCAGCGTGAGGGTGCCAGGGGGGTGTCGCCGAGGATGAAGGCGCGTCCGAGCAGGAGGTCCTGGACGTTGCCGACTGTGGCAGGGAAGCCTCCGAGCAGGTCGGAGATGCTTTCGGCAAAGTAGAGCCTTTCGAGTTTGTAGAGGGCGAAGATGCTGTCCTGGGTGACCATGAGTGAGGCTACTTCCATGCCGAGGAAGCGGAGGGAGAGGTGGACGCTGCGGTCGCGCTGCATGGTGAGGGTGCCTCCGATGCTGATCTTTTTGGGGCTTTTGAGGCGGAGGGTTAGTGGAATTTTTACGTCACTCCAGGAGCCGTAGCTGTCGCTGAGGCTGTTGAGCATGGTTTTCAGCTGGCTCTGCGAGAGGGTTTTGCCTGTGTTTTGGCTGTAGTCGCCGGTGTTGCTTCCGGCTGCGTTGCGGCCGGAGCGGCATGATGAGGCCAGGAGGGCTGTGAGTGTTATCAGAAGGAGGCCGAGAGTTTGGAGCCGCGGGAGGCGGCGGCGGTTTTGGTGGGTCATTTGAAGAAGTATGTCTTGTGTTTGACTTTCTTTGCAAGGAGCTGGTTGTCAGGGGCGAGTTCGAGGGCTTCTTTCCAGAAGCGTAGTGCTCCGTCGGGGTCGCCGTCCATGAAGTAGATGTCGCCGGCGTGTTCGAGGATCTCTTCGCTGCGCTCGTCGGTTAGTGAGAGGGTGCGGTCAATGATCTCGCGGGCTTTGGCGTAGTCTTTGCGTTTGAACAGGACCCAGGCGTAGGTGTCCATCGAGGTGGCGTTTTCGGGTTCTGCGCCTACAGCTTTTTCGATCATTTCAAGGGCGCGGTCGAGGTCGCGGCCCTCGCAGGCGAGGTAGTAGGCGCAGTTGTTGAGGGCGAGGGTGTTGTCGGGGTCGTAGAGGAGTGATTTCTGATAGTAGACGAATGCGCTGTCGGCTTGCTCGCTGGCGTAGAGGTTGTCGCCCATCGCTCCGTAGATGCGCGAGAGCTGGCTTACGTCTGTTGAGTCGGTGAGTGAGAGTGCGTGGCGGTATTCCGCGGTTGCTTTGTCGCGCTGGCCTTCCTGGTCGTAGATTGAGCCGAGCACGAGATACTGGCGGCTGTTGTCGGGGTAGTAGCGGAGGGAGCGTTTGATGGCCTGGCGGGCGTCGTCGAGACGGTCAACCTGGAGATAGAGTGAGGTCAGCATTTCCCAGCCTTCGCTGTCGGCGGGGTCGAGGTCGAGGGCGCGTTCGGTCTGCTCGGCGGCTTTGGAGTAGTCTTTGGTTACGATGAGGTAGCGGGAGTAGAGGTCGTGGATGTCATGTTCGTGGGGGTGCTGGTCGATGAGTACGTCGAAGAGCTGTCCGATCTGCGGGAAGTTGGTGGAGTCGTTGAACATCTCCTGGATGTAGCTGCGGAGGATGACGAGCTTGGTCTCTACGTTGAGGTTTTTCTGTTCGAGAGCCTGGAAGACTTCGCGGTTGAAGGCTGCGCTGTCGCCGAGGGTGTGGTAGAACTGAGCGCGCGAGTAGTAGGCGAGGCCGCTTGAGGGATCGAGGATGCAGGCGCTGTCGTAGAACTGTTTGGCCTGGTCGTTTAGGCCGAACATGGAGTAGATGTCGCCTGAGAATACCTGGAAGTCGACGTTGCGCGGGGCGGAGTTGCGGAGGCGGTCGGCTTCGGCGAGGATCGAGGCTGTGTCCTGGAGGGAGTAGTAGAGCTGTATTTTCTTTGAGGAGAGTGGTATGCTTTTGCCTTCGGCTATCTCGACGGAGTCATAGACGGCTATGGCTTTGTCGCGGTCGGCCTGAGTGCCTCCCTGGGCGAGGGCTCCTGCGTAGCGGTAGGTGACTTCGAGGCGGTCGGGGTAGAGGGTGTGGAGCCGCTTCCAGGTACGGAGGGCTTCATCGCGGTTGAGGAGCTGTTCGTTGAGCATTGCGTAGCGTCCGCCGTAGTAGATGTCGGTGGGGTTGGCTTCGCAGTAGTCGCGGAGGAGGGCCATTGAGCTTGTGAGGAGTGCTGAGTCGGTCTGGGAGAGGCTGAGGAGGTAGGTGGAGAGTTCGACTCCGATTTCGCGGTCGGCGGGGTTGAGCTCGTGGGCGCGCTGGAGGAGGGCGAAGGCTGCGTCGTGGTTGCTCTGCGATTTTGCGCGGAGGGCTTCGAGGTAGATGTAGTCGGCCTTGCGGGTGTCTTCGGTTTCAGTCCCCGCCTGCCGCTGGCGGCCGGCGGCGAGGGCCGAGAGGGCGCCGAGGGCGAGTATGGCAAGGATTAGCAGTGGTAGCTTTTTCATTTGGGGCGGGGTTGGGTGGATTAGGCCAATTGGGCTAATTAGTCCAATTAGTCAGATTAGTTGTCAGTTTACTCCGGTGTGTCCGAAGCCTCCGTCGCCTCGCTCGGTGTGGTCGAGGGTGCTGACGGGTTGCCATTCCGCACGGACGTATTCTTTGATGACGAGCTGGGCTATGCGTTCGCCGTCAGAGATGGTGTAGGGGGTGTCGGAGAGGTTTATGGCTATGATGCCGATCTCGCCTCGATAGTCGGCGTCGATGGTGCCTGGGGTATTGACGAGGCTGATGCCGTGTTTGAGGGCGAGGCCTGAGCGGGGTCGCACCTGGCATTCGTAGCCGTGAGGCAGCTGTATGCGCAGTCCGGTTGGTATGAGTGCCCGCTGCAGGGGCTGGAGGGTCAGGGGGGTGTCGAGTTTGGCGCGGACGTCCATGCCTGCTGACGATGGGGTTTCATAGGCTGGGAGGTCGTGGCCTGATTCATTGATGATTTTTACCTTGATTCTTTCCATAAATAAACGGTTGCGATAGTCGAAAGTGAGTTGCCTCGTTGAATAAACAAGCGAAAGTAGCAAAATTCCTGCATAATGCAGGTATTTTTCTCCTTAATAATTATAAAATCGGGTCTGGAGGAGGGTGTGGGAGTGGTGAAGGAAACGCCAGGGGTGACAGGCGCGGGGCTTGTCTCTCCTGGCGTTGCGGTGTGGGGCGTGGCCTGTGTGGCTATCAGGCTTTGAGTGCGGCGATTGTCTGCTCGATGGCTTCGATTTTGGTTGTGGCGTCGGAAAGTTTTTTGCGTTCGGCTTCGACTACGGCTGCGGGAGCGTTGCTGACGAAGCGTTCGTTTGAGAGTTTCTTTTCGACTGAGGTTTTGAAGCCGCGGAGGTAGTCGAGTTCTTTGGTGAGTTTGGCGAGCTCGGCTTCAACGTCCATGTTGTTGAGCAGGGGGATGTTGAATTCGGTTGTGCTTACCATGAACGAGGCTGCTGCGGGGTCTTTCTCGCTGACTGTGGCGATGCCTGAGAGGTTGCCGAGGCGGATGGCTACGGCCTGCATGGGGATGTCGGCGCCGATGACGTTGAGCTGGAGGGTGTCGCGCGAGGGGATGTTGCGCTGTGCGCGGACTCCGCGGATGCCGTTGATGATTTCCTTGACGGTTTCCATGTCGGCGAGGATGGCGGTGTCAGGCGCGGATGCCTGGGGCATGGAGGCGTACATGATTGATTCGCCTTCGCGGCGGGGTGCGAGGTGCTGCCAGAGTTCTTCGGTGATGAATGGCATGAAGGGGTGGAGCAGGCGCAGGAGGCTGTCGAAGAAGCTGATTGTGGCTTCGTAGCCTGCGCGGTCGATCGGTTTCTGATAGTCGGGCTTGACCATTTCGAGGTACCATGAGGAGAATTCGTCGCGGAAGAGGCGGTAGGCTGTCATGAGGGCTTCGGAGATGCGGAATTTCTCGAAGGAGTCGTTGATTTCGGCTATTGCTTCGGAGAGTTTGGCGCTGAACCATTCGACGGCTTTGCGTGAGCTTTCGGGCTGTTCGAGGGCCGGGTCTACTTCCCAGCCTTTGACGAGGCGGAAGGCGTTCCAGATCTTGTTGCAGAAGTTTCGGCCGTTTTCGCAGAGTTTTTTGTCGAAGAAGATGTCGTTGCCTGCGGGTGCGGCGAGCATGATGCCCATGCGGACTCCGTCGGCTCCGTAGTCGGCTATGAGTTCGAGGGGGTCGGGTGAGTTGCCGAATTGTTTTGACATCTTGCGTCCGATTTCGTCGCGGACGATGCCTGTGAAGTAGATGTTGTTGAAGGGTTGTTTGCCGAGGAATTCGTAGCCGGCCATGATCATTCGGGCTACCCAGAAGAAGATGATGTCGGGGCCTGTGACGAGGTCGGATGTGGGGTAGTAGTAGCGGATTTCTTCGTTGTTTGGTTCGAGGATGCCGTTGAAGAGGGAGATGGGCCAGAGCCAAGATGAGAACCATGTGTCGAGGCAGTCTTCGTCCTGACGGAGGTCGTCGGCGGTGAGGTCGGGGTTGATCTCGCGGGCGAGTGTGAGGGCTTCGTCGGCAGTTTCGGCTACGACGAAGGTTTCGCTTCCTGGGAGGTACCATGCGGGTACGCGGTGGCCCCACCAGAGCTGACGTGAGATGCACCAGTCGCGGATTTCGGTCATCCAGCGGTTGTAGGTGGTCTTGAATTTCTCAGGTACGAAGCGGATGACGCCGTCTTCGGATGCTTTGAGGGCGGGTGCGGCGAGGGATTCCATGCGGAGGAACCATTGGTCGCTGAGGCGGGGTTCGGTTGCGGTGTCGGGGTTGCGTTCGGAGTAGCCGACTTTGTTTTCGTAGTCTTCGATTTTTTCGATGAGTCCTGCTTCGGCGAGGTCTTTGGCTATTTGTTCGCGGACGGCGAAGCGGTCCATGCCGATGTACATTCCGGCGGTTTCGCTGATGGTGGCGTCGTCATTGAAGATGTCGATTGTCTCCAGGTTGTGTTTTTCGCCGAGCATGTTGTCGTTCATGTCATGGGCGGGTGTGACTTTGAGGCAGCCTGTGCCGAAGTCGATCTCTACGTAGTCGTCTTCGATGACGGGGATTTCACGGCCTACGAGGGGTACGATGACGCGTTTGCCGCGGAGGTGCTGGTTTTTGGGGTCGTTGGGGTTGATGCACATTGCGGTGTCGCCCATGATGGTTTCAGGGCGTGTGGTGGCCACGATGGCATAGCCTTCTTCGCCGACGATTTTGTAGCGGAGGTAGTAGAGTTTTGAGTGTTCTTCTTTGTAGACTACTTCGATGTCGGAGAGTGCGGTTTTGGCTTTTGGGTCCCAGTTGACCATGCGTTTTCCTCGGTAGATGAGTCCTTTGCGGTAGAGGTCGACGAAGACTTTGATTACTGAGCGGGAGCGGATGTCGTCCATTGTGAATGCTGTGCGTTCCCAGTCGCATGATGCTCCGAGTTTTTTGAGCTGTTCGAGGATGATTCCGCCGTGTTTTTCTTTCCATTCCCATGCGTGGGCGAGGAATTCCTCTCGTGTGAGGTCGCTTTTTTTGATGCCTTCGGCGGCGAGCTTGCCTACGACTTTGGCTTCAGTGGCGATGGCTGCATGGTCGGTTCCGGGCACCCAGAGGGCGTTTTTGCCCATGAGTCGGGCGCGACGGATGAGGATGTCCTGGATGGTGTTGTTGAGCATGTGGCCCATGTGGAGGATTCCGGTGACGTTTGGCGGGGGGATTACGATGGTGTAGGGTTCGCGGGCATCGGGTTCGGAGTGGAACAGGCGGTGCTGCATCCAGTAGGCATACCATTTGTCTTCGACGGCACGCGGGTCATATTTGGTTGCTAATTCTTCCATAATTGATTGGTCGATGTGTGGTTGTTATTATTCTTAGAGGTGCAAAATTACAATTTTTTTGTGAATTGGCAATTTTGGTTTTGCGGCATGGATTTTTTGGTGTGTGGCTGGGGTGGGGGATGTCGGGGCAATTGCGTATCTTTGCAGCCGGAATTTGTTTTTAAACTACCTTTTAAATATTCTTTATTTTTATGTCTGACGAGATGATTCAATATCATAGGCTCGGCAACGGGCTGCGGATTGTGGCGCGGCGGGTTGCGATGCCTGTGGAGCATTGCGGTGTGGCGGTGAATGCGGGTAGCCGTGATGAGGCGGCGGGTCTGCACGGGCTGGCGCATTTTGTGGAGCATACGATTTTCAAGGGTACTTCGAGCCATAGGGCGGCTTATGTGAGGGATCGGATGGAGCTTGTGGGGGGTGAGCTGAATGCTTATACTACGAAGGAGGAAACGGTGGTCTATTCGACTTTTCCGGCGGGAAATCTGGCGCGGGCTATGGCGCTGCTGGGGGAGATGGTGGCTGACGCTGTGTTTCCTGAGGCTGAGATAGGGCGTGAGAAGCAGGTGGTGGCTGAGGAGATTGATACTTATCTGGATACGCCGTCAGATGCGGTGTTTGATGATTTCGAGGATCTGATCTATGCGGGGTCGCCGTTGGCGCATAATATATTAGGTACGCGCGAGACGCTGGCGGGGTTTGATCAGGGGGTGTGTCGGCGCTGGCTTGAGGAGCGGTTTACGCCTGGGCGAATGGTGTTGTTTTATTCTGGTCCGATGGAGGCCGAGAGGGTGTTCAGGATGGCTGAGCGCCGGTTAGGCGGGCTGAGCAGGGCTGGTGTGGCGCTTGAGAGGGTGGTGCCGCCGACGGTGGAGCGCTTTGAGGTTGTGAATGATAAGGTGGGGTCGTATCAGGCGCATACATTGCTGGGGGCGAGGGTGCCGGGGATGCTTGACGAGAGGCGTACGGCGCTGGCGCTGCTGGTGAATGTGCTCGGCGGTCCGGGGATGAATTCGCTTCTGAATGTGGCGCTGAGGGAGAGGCGCGGGCTGGTCTATACGACTGACGCTTCGACGTCGCTGATGAGTGATAATGGTTTGCTGACTATTTATTTCGGGTGTGATCCGGCGGATGTCAGCCGCTGTCTGCGGGTTGTGGGCGGTGTGGTCGATGCGCTTGCCGGCGGTCTTATGTCGGAGCGGCGGCTTGAGGCTGCGAGGAGGCAGCTGATAGGTCAGCTGACGGTTGGGTCGATGAATTCGGAGCAGGTGGCGATTTCGATGGGGCGGAGTGTGCTTTATCGCGGCCGTGCTGTGGGGTTTGATGAGACTGTTGAGGCGCTGCGGGCTGTGAGTGCGGCTGATCTGCGTGAGGCTGCGGCTCCGCTGGCTTCGCTTTCGCGGCTGACGCTGGTCTGATTTGTATGTGGAGTGAGGGGGAGGGGGATTTTGACGATTTTTGTTTCTTAGCAGTGCGTTTGTTTGGAGATTTGGGGGGAATGTTGTAACTTTGCGGGGTAAATCGTCTGAAAGGTGTAATTCTGCGGGCGGTTTGGCCATAACTTTAACTGAATGCGCATGTGGCGTAATTGGTAGCCGCGTTAGACTTAGGATCTAATGTCTCAGGACGTGGGGGTTCGAGTCCCTTCATGCGCACGGTTCAAAAAGAGAAGAGCTGATTTTGCAGTTGCAAGATCGGCTCTTTTTGCGTTGTGGCTGTTTTGGACGGGCGGGGAGAGGGGGGAGGAATTATCTCTTAATAAGAGATGATGATTTACGCCAATTAATTGTGATCCAAAATGTTACGTTAATGGTTGACGATGCGCGTTTAAACAGATTGAAATTTTATGTAATTTTCAGATTTGATTTAAGCTCTTTAATTCGCTCTATTTCAGAATTATTTCTTAACTTTGCACCCGATAAATCATCTCTTATTAAGAGTGATTTCGCTATAAGCCTTTATTGACAATTCTTTACAATGAGTGCTGATGTAGTGACAAAGGGCGTTACGACGGTGCCTTCGGGCGTTGGCGGCGCCGTAGGCGTGGAGCGACGTTGCTGGTTTGTGGCCATTGTTAAGAATAATACCGAAAAAATGGCTCATGAGCGGCTGGCGAAAGCCGGCTATGAGAGCTATTTGGCCACACAAACACTTTATCGTGTCTGGAAAAACGGCAGACGTGCTAAGATCGAGCATGTTGTGCTTCCTACTCTGGTCTTCGTAAGATGTTCGGAGCGGGAGCGTATGCAGATTGTGGCGCTGCCGTATATCAACAGGTTTATGACCAACAAGGCTTCGGGCTATTCTACAGCGAAGCCGCTGGCTGTCATTCCGGATAAACAGATCGAGACTTTGCGCTTTATGCTTGGTCAGTCTGATGTGCCGGTTACGATTTCCGAGCGTTCTTTTCAGAAGGGCGATCGGGTGAGAGTGGCCCGCGGGAAGCTTTGCGGTCTTGAGGGTGAGGTTGTCACTACGGATGACGGACATAGCGAGCTGATAGTCAGGATTGATATTCTTGGCTGTGCGAAGGTTATGATAGAGGCTGTTGATATAGAACTTGTTGACAAGTAATTAATGCCGCTCCAGCTTGGAGCTGGCGGAATGAAAAAACTTTACATATGCGCATACGATTCATCTCATCATGTTTTCTTGCAGCTGCGTTGCTGTTGGGGTCTTGCTCGACTCCGAAAAATATAACTTATTTTCCGGATCTTGGGACCGGTGCCGTGGTGCAGGCTGAGCGTCAGCTTGATATCAGGGTGAAGCCTGAGGATAAGCTTTCGATTGTTGTCAATACGCAGGATCCGGCGCTGTCGGCACTGTTTAATCTGCTGCAGGTCCAGAACCGTCTTGGGGGGACTACATCGACGACAAAGAGCGTCGGCAGTGCTTCGGGCGGCGGTAACGGTCAGGTGGCTTACTATACGGTGGATTCGGCCGGCGATATCAATTTTCCGGTGATAGGCAAGCTGCATATTGCGGGGATGACTCGTGAGCAGGTTGCGAATTATGTGGCTGAGCAGCTTGTCGGTAAGGATCTTGTTAAAGATCCGATCGTTACGGTTGAGTTTGCCAATACGGGTATCTCGGTTATCGGTGAGGTGTCGGCTCCGGGCCGCTATGAGTTTAACAAGGATCATCTGACGATCATTGATGCTATAGCTATGGCAGGCGATCTGACGATCAGCGGTATGCGCGAGAATATTCTTGTGTTGCGCAATGTGGGCGGCGGTAAGCAGGAGGCTTACAGGGTGAATCTGCTTGACGCGCAGAGTCTGGCTTCGTCGCCGGTGTTTTATCTGCAGCAGGACGATGTGATCTACGTGGAACCTAATGACAAGAAGAAGCGCGAGACGACGCCTAACGGCAATACGCCTTACACGCCTTCGTTCTGGGTTTCAATGGGTTCGTTCGGTCTGACAATAGCAACACTTATCATCACTCTCACAAAATAAGCAATGGCAGAGACTATTAAATCAGAGGCAAGGAAGAGTGTCAACGCGGGCAGCGCCGTGCCGTTGACGGATATATTGTACAGGACGCTGCATCACTGGCCGTGGGTGTTGCTCTCGCTGGTGGTGTGTGTGGGTGCTGCTGTGGTGTATCTGCTGTGTACTCCTAAGGTTTATACGACTACGGCGTCGATCATGATCAAGGACGAGGCTGCCGGTAAGTCGGCGGGGGCTGAGGATTTCGGCGATTTCGGGCTGTTTCAGAATAAGACTAACATACAGAATGAGATCACTACTCTGAAGTCGGCTGATCTGATGGAAGAGGTGGTGAGACGTCTGAATCTGGATATGAATTATTATATTCCGGGGCGTTTTCATGATGTGGTGGCCTATGGCTCGAATCTTCCTGTGAGGGTCGAGATGCCTGGGTTTGCCGAAAACGGTTCGGCGTCGTTCAGAGTTGAGGTTGACGGAGACGGAAAGGTCTCGGTGTCAGATGTTAAGTCGGGCGATCTGAAGTCGGAAGAGCGGGTTCAGGGCGCTATGAACGATACGATTATGACGGCTGTCGGGCCGATGGTCGTGGTGGCTGCCGAGGGTTATAAGCCCGGTGAGGCGGTGGAACTGGAGGTTGTCAAAGCTCCGGTTTCGGCTACTGCGGGCGGCTATGGGAGCCGTATGGTGATAGCGATGAGCGGCGACAAGAGCAGTGTGATCAATCTGACGGTGACTGACCAGTCGACCCAGCGGTCGCAGGCGCTGCTGAACACTCTGATCGGTGTCTATAACGAGTATTGGGTCCGCGACAAGAACCAGATCGCTGTCTCGACGTCGAATTTTATCAACGAGCGTCTGGGTGTGATCGAGAGTGAGCTCGGAAATGTGGATTCGGATATCTCGTCTTACAAATCGGCCAATCTGATTCCTGATGTCAGTGCGGCGTCGTCGATGTATATGTCGCAGAATCAGCAGATTTCGCAGCAGATCATGGATCTGAAGAATCAGCTGAAGCAGACGCTTTATATAAAGTCGTATCTCGGAGCTGCAAGCGATAACGAGAAGATGCTTCCGATGAATTCGGGTGTGGCTAACGTTGATATTCAGTCGCAGATTACGGATTACAACAATCTTGTGCTTCAGCGTAATTCGCTGCTGGCCAAGTCGTCGGACAAGAATCCGCTGGTGGTTCAGCTGAACGAGCAGATGGATCAGATGCGTCATGCGATACTTGCGTCGGTTGACAATTCGATCAATGCTCTGAATATGCAGATTTCGAGTCTGCAGGGTTCGCAGGCATCGACTACGTCGAAAATCGCGTCGAATCCCTCGCAGGCGAAGTATCTTCTGAGCGTGGAACGCCAGCAGAAGGTGAAGGAGTCGCTTTATCTGTTCCTGCTTCAGAAGCGTGAGGAGAATGAGCTTTCGCAGGCGTTTACGGCTTATAATACCCGTGTGGTCAATAAGCCGGCAAGTTTCGGCCCGACTGCGCCGAATACGCGCAATATATTGATGATGAGCTTTCTGCTTGGTCTGGCGATTCCGTTCGGAGTGGTCTATCTGATGGAGAGCAACAACACTAAGGTGCGCGGACGCAAGGATGTGGAGCATCTGGCTGTGCCTTTCCTCGGCGAGCTGCCGCAAGACGGACACGAGAAGAAGAAGGAGGCCGGCGAGGCGAACACGATCGTGGTCAAGGGCGGCAAGCGTGATATCATCAACGAGGCGTTCCGCGTGCTCAGGACCAATGTTGAGTTTATGTGCAACAGTTCGGAGGGCAACAAGGTGATTGCCATGACGTCGTTTAATCCTGGTTCGGGCAAGTCGTTCGTTTCGATGAACTTAGGCATGGCTATCGCTCTGAAGGGCAAGAAGGTTCTGATTGTCGACGGCGATATGCGCCACGGTTCGACGTCGGCCTATATGGGTTCTCCAGCAAAGGGCCTGGCTGATTATCTGGGTGGTGCTGTGTCTGAGGTCGATACGCTGATTGTCAAGACTCCGGAGTGTCAGAACATGCAGGTGCTTCCGATCGGTTCTATTCCGCCCAATCCGACGGAGCTGCTTGAGTCGCCGCGTTTCGGTGAGCTGATCGGTGAGCTTAAGTCGAGGTTTGACTATGTTATCATCGACTGTCCGCCGATCGAGGTTGTGGCTGATGCTCAGATCATCGACAAGTTTGCCGACCGGACGTTCTTCGTGATCCGAGCCGGTCTGTTCGACCGTTCGATGCTTCCGGAACTCGACCGGCTGTATGAGGAGAAGAAGTATCGCAACATGTCGTTTATCCTCAACGGTTCCCGCAATGACCAGGGCCGCTACGG